>TARA_R110002012_G_scaffold35788_2_pt1 | contig 55260 bp, 47 predicted proteins | sample TARA_R110002012 | Tara Oceans TARA_R110002012 (sample SAMEA4396515) | marine metagenome | biome: Westerlies Biome; feature: [DCM] deep chlorophyll maximum layer (ENVO:01000326); material: water (ENVO:00002006), including particulate matter (ENVO:01000060) such as... | depth 40 m
ATCGATGCCGGCGAAGGCCACGACACTGTCATCGGCTCTTCCGGCGACGATGTGATCAGGGGCGGACGCCACAACGACACGCTGAGCGGCGGTGCAGGCGACGACACGTTCCTGTGGTCGACCGGCGACGGCAATGACCGCGTTGACGGCGGTTCCGAGACCGGCGCCGATACGGTGGTGCTCACAAATACAACGGCGACACCGGCCACGTTCACGGTCGGCACGGTAACCGGCGGTTCGGAAATCACGCCGCAGGCGCCGGGCGTCGACAACACGGACATCGAGGTGTCGGTGAGCAGCGGCGGCTCCGTCCGCATGGACGAGATCGAGGATATCGTCCTCAATCTCGGCTCGGGCGGCGATACCGTCAACGTGACCACGCCGCTTGGCACGACAGCGCTGCATGTCAACACCATCACCGTGAACGGCGGAACCGGCAACGACACTGTCGATGCTTCGGGCATCACGAGCGGCCACCGTGTGGTCTTCGACGGCGGTGACGGCAGTGACACGTTCACCTCGGGTGGCGGCGACGACATCTTCAATGGCGGCGAAGGCGATGATGTGTTCTACGCCGGTGCGGGCAGCGATGTCTTCGACGGCGGGACCGGCAACGACCGGGTCGAGCTTTCCGGTAACTCAGCGGATTATACCCTAAAGTACAATGCAGACGGGACGGTTACTCTGACACACACCAGCGGTGCCGTTACAACGGTAACCGCGAGTGTCGAAACCGTCGGCTTTACCGGGACTGGTGCGGATATCACCATCGACCCCATCCAGGTGATCAGCGGTGGCGTTGTTACCGGCAGTTTTGCCACGATCGAGGACGCGATTGATGCCTCGACGCCGGGTGACACGGTGCGGATTGCAGCCGGCGACTACACGCTGGCAGTCAACCTGACGATCCCCCATTCGCTGACAATCATCGGATCGGGCGAAGATGATGTGACCATCCATACCGGCGGAAACGTCAACAGCTACGGCATCCACGTCACGGCGAACAATGTCAGCATCTCCAACCTCACTGTCGATGCATCGGCAACGACCAACAGCTACGGCATCAAGGTCGACCCGGGAACGGGCGTTGAGACGGACAACCTCATAGGCTTCCACATGGAAAATGTGACGGTTGAAGGTGCAGGACGGTCCGAGATCGATCTGAACGGCGTCGACAACTCGAGCCTGACCAATGTGACGGCCAACGGCAACGGCACCAACGGCGTCGGCATCGCACTGTCGGACTCCACCGGCATCGTGCTCACCGACATCGCCACCTCCGGCAACAACTGGGGTTCGGTCGGACTCTATTCGGCGGGCCGCAGCTACGAGCCGGACACCAATGACGTCACCTTCAACGGCACTTACAGCCATGGTGAGCCGATCGGCATCTACGCCGACGAAGAAGGGACCAGCTTGGTCGAGAACATCGACTTCGGCGGCATCTTCCCCGGCGGCGTCTATGCGGTGCAGAACGACGCGCATCGCGATGGTGGCGATGGTCGCGGCGATGACTTCACCTTCTTCTTCGGCTCCGAAGCTGAGGCTGTCGCTTTTGCAATTGCCCTGCAGGGTGGCGGCGCCAACACGGCCTCGGTGATCTCCGGTCCGCTTGGCCCGGACGATGTCGACGCGGAACTCGGCACCACCTTCATCGTCGCCGAAGGCATGTCGATCCAGGAAGCTATCGACAATGCATCGAATGGTGACACAATCATGCTGCGGGGTGGTACCTTCACCGAGGATCTGACGATCAGCAAGCTGGTGACGATCATCGGCGCCAATGGCGGTGTGATCGGCACTGACGCAGCTAGGGACCTGACGGCTGGTGCAGGCGAAAGCACCATCGAAGGCCGGATCATCGTGCTTCATGATGGTGTCACCATCGACGGCGTTCGGGTGCTCAACGGCAATTCCGGCGGCGCCTTCGAAAATGCTGGCATTCACGTCCAGGCGGACAACGTGACCATCGAGAACTCGGTGTTCTACCGTGATGGCCTGGTTGATGCCGATGTCTCACGCGGTATCACCCATTCGGTCGGGTCGGGAGACGGGCTGACGGTGAGCGGCAATGCGTTTACCGGCTGGCACACCGGCACCTATGTCAATGGCGGCACAGATGTGACGGTCGAGAACAACCTGTATGAGGGCAACCTCGTAGGCATGTCGCTCGATGCATATGCCGGTGCCACCGGTCTGGCAGTCAACGGCAACACCTTTACCGACCAGGTTCTCGAAGGCATGGGGATCGGGTCCGTGGGCGGTGCCTCCTGGGCCGGCGATATCTCCGGCAACACCTTCAATGGCGCGGGGGTATTCAACTACGACCCGGCCCTTGCCACCGACCTGGTTGAAGGCAACACCTTCAACGGGACGGACGGCAACGACACGCTGAGCGACGACAGCACGGCATCGGGCCGTATCGGCGGCAACACGCTGGTTGGCGGTGATGGCGATGACGTCTACCTCGTCGATGGCAACGACACAGTTGTCGAAGCCGCCAGCGAGGGGACGGACGAGGTTCGCACCACCGACAGCTACGTCCTGCCGGATCATGTCGAGACCCTGACGCTGCTTGACGGCGCCAGCAGCTTCGAGGATTTCGAAGGCTTCGACCTTGGCCCGATCGCCAATGGCGAGAACGGCTGGGTTGCCGGCGGACCGGTTCGCGATCAGAACATTGTCGATGATGGCGGCAACCAGGTCTTCCGGATGTCGAGCGATCCATCATATGCGGACTTCGCCGGGCCCTATTCCGCAGCTCTGCCGGCCACGGCTGGAGAACCGGGAACATCGGCAGACTTCAATGGTCATACCATCAAGTTCCGCTTCAAGCCGGTTGACCCGGCGGGCGACAATTCCCGCCTGGAAGTGGATTTCGGCCGGGCCAATGCAACGGACCGCAACAACTACATGGTTCTTGAGGCCACGGCCGGCGGAATTCGGATTGCCGTCAACGAGCCACTCCTCGATGGCAACTGGACCAACAATGCCTTCGCTGCCTTCACCGGCAATGTCACCTTGGCCGACGGTGTCAGCCTGGGCGACTGGCATGACATCGAGCTCCATCTGACTTATGCAGACGGTCCCGACAACGATGTGATCGAGGTCTACCTCGATGGCGTGCACATCGGTACAACGACGACCTTCGAGAACTATCGCGATGTTGTCGGTGGGACCCATGAGGACAATGCGGAAGCCAATCAGACCAGCCGCATCTTCTTCCGTCCAAGCGCCGGTACAGCACCGGTGGACGGGCCTGGTGGTGAGAACGAGGGCTTCCTGTTCGACGATCTGCAGATGTCGGTCCACAACAGCGCCGATGGGACAGGCAATGATCTTGCCAACACCCTGACCGGCAACAGCGGCAACAACACCTTGCTCGGCCTTGGCGGCGACGACCTGCTGTTCGGCGGTGACGGCGACGACATCCTCAACGGCGGTCTGGGCTTTGATACCCTGACCGGCGGTGACGGTGGCGACACCTTCGTCTTCGATACCGATGCGCTGTCGGATGCCGTCAACAACGGCATCCAGGATCTCATCGCCGACTACGATATCCTCGAAGGCGATGTCGTGGATCTCTCGGCGCTGCTTGACGGCCAGACGGTCACCGAAGCCAATGAGGCCGAATTTGTCCGGATAGACGGCAATGTCCTGACGGTCGATGTCGACGGCGCGGCCAATGGCGAGACCTTCGTTGAGATCGCCAAGTTCTCATCGGCTCCGGGAACCGAGGCGCTCAAGATCCTTGTGGACGACGACACCAACGCCACGGTGATCATCTGATCCATCTGCACCGGCCTTCGCCCCCAATGGGATGAAGGCCGGGCTTACGCAACGGGTTTCAAAATGCTACAGCGTCACGTCATGATTGATGTGGCGCTGTCGTGCTGTGGGCCAGGTTGTTTCTCGGGAGGCGGGGTGTTCGGGGTATGACAACAACATCAGACAATGGGAGTGTCGAGGTGATGAAACCGGGGAACGGGACGCTGGCGGCCGCTGTTCGCGGCTTTCTGCTGATGGCCTGTGTCGGCCTGGCCGGGTGCCAGGCGTCGAACCTGGGCGAGGGGCTGTCGGCTGCAGACTCCCGGGTGTCTCCTGTCAGTTCCTCGACCTATGGCAGCGGGCCGGTCACCGTGACCATGCTGCTGCCGACGGATGCGGCGCTGCGGAGAAAGGCAGCCGATATTGCAGATGGCGCGAAACTGGCGCTGGATGATCTGGGCGCCGGGCAGCTGACCATCGATTTTCAGGCCGCCGGTTCAAACTCCGGACAGGCTGCCGCCAAGGTCCAGGCCGCAGCTGCAGCCGGCTCCAGGCTGATCATCGGGCCGGCGACGAACAAGGAAGTGACCCAGATCATCGCCGGTACGAGCCTGCCGCGACCGCCGATCCTGGCGCTGGTGCCCAACAATTCAGCCGGCGGCACCCATATCTGGCCGCTCTATGGTGATGCCATCGACAGCGCGCTCGAGGGCGTGGGCGTCGCCGTTGCAGCCAAGCAGAAGAACGTCGTGGTGGTGCACGAAGCGGGGTTCCCGGCGGAAAACCTGTTGCGCCTGAGGGAAGGAATCCGGCTCAAGGGCGGCAACACAATCGGTTTCGTGCCCTATCCGGCAAGCGGCATCAATCTGCAAAATGCCTTCGCCAAGGGCAAGGTGGTTTTCGCCAAGGCCAACACCATCGTCTTGCTGGGAGGCGGCGACGCCATCGGCCAGGTCATCGACATCCTCGCGGCCGGCGATTTCGGGCAGTCGATTGCCACGGCGATTGCCACCTCGCTGATCCCCGAGGAAATCTACAAGCGGCCGTCGGCGCAAGGGCTGATGGTGGCGATCCCCTCGACCTCGGATGTCAAGGTGATTGCCGAACGCTTCAAGGCCAAGTTCGGCCGCGAACCCACCTATGATGCCGCGATCGGTTATGATTCCATCGCCATTGCCGCAGGGCTGGTCCGCTCCGGCGGGCCGGACGCGATCACGGTTGAGAACCTGACATCGAGCCAGGGCTTTCGCGCAGCAACCGGACTGTTCCGGTTCCGGCCCGATGGCCGGATCGAGCGTCGGATGATTGTCCACCGCATCGAGAATGGCAGCCTGAAAGTCATCCAGGAAGAGGGCGACGGCTTCTGACCGGTCTCGCCGCAACAGGAACCGGCCCGGTGGGACACCAACCCATCGGCGGCATGCCTCAAGACCGGCTGCTCCGCGACCGGCCCGAGCGCATCTGAAACCGGTTGGGTTCTACCCGGTCTTGAGCGAGGCCATCTGGCGGTAACTGGCCATCAGATCATTGAAGCGCTCGCCCTGAATGGCAACGTGGATCCGCAGCGCGGCTGCCGCGGCCTTGGAATCATTGCGCTCCAGCGCCGAATAGATCGCCCTGTGCTCGCGCATCGACTGCGGCATGCGGCCATTGGCCCGCAACTGCAGCCGCCTGTAGGGTTTCAGCCGCCGGTGCAGCCGCGCGGCCTCGCTGGCCAGGAAGCGGTTGCCGCTGGCCTCGTAGAGCAGGTGGTGAAAGGTCTCGTTTTCGCGGTAGTATTCGTCGAAATCACCTTTGGCGATGGCTGCCTCGCAGGCCTCGATGGTCCGGCCGATGGCATGCATCTGGGCTGCGGTCACGTGCCGGGCGGCGCGAAAACCGCACATCGCCTCGAGTTCGGCCATGACTTCGAACATTTCCACCAGTTCGACAAAATCCGGATGCCGGATGAAGGCGCCGCGGCGCGCTTCGAGTTTTACAAGTCCCGAAGCCGCAAGCGACTGGAAGGCTTCGCGCAACGGCGTCCGCGAGACCCCGAACTGCTCGGCCAGCTTGACCTCGTCCAGACGCTCACCGTCGGCGAACTCACCGGTGACGATCATCTGCTCGATGCGCTCGCGAATGGTATCTGCAATGCGTGTTCCCATGGCCGCATCATCTCCAATCTGGATTAAAATGCAAACTCAATAATATTGTATACAAGAGATTTGACATTGCATTCAGAAAGTGGTCCCTTTCAGTGTTGCCGGAGCTGGAGGAGGCTCTGCGAGCACGATTTTTCTGGGAGGAAGACATGAAACTTTTGACAGCGTTTGCAGGCATGCTTGCCGCATCCATCGCCTTCACCGGTCTGGCGCAGGCCGAGACCCTCAAGGCATCGCACCAGTTCCCGGGCGGCAAGGGCGACGCACGTGACGAAATGGTCCAGCTGTTCGCCAAGGAGCTGGCTGCAGCAGATGTCGGCCTGGATGTTCAGGTCTATCCCGGCCAGTCGCTCTACAAGGCCAAGGAGCAATGGGGCGCGCTGACCAAGGGCCAGCTCGACGTGACCTCGTTCCCGCTCGATTATGCGTCCGGCCGCGTGCCGCAGTTCTCCGCCACGTTGATGCCTGGCCTGGTGCGTAACCATGATCGCGCCAAGCGGCTGAACTCTTCGCCGTTCATGGCCGAGATAAAGAAGCTGATTGAAGAAAACGGCGCCATCGTCATCGCCGATGCCTGGCTTGGCGGCGCCTTCGCCTCGAAGAAGAACTGCATCACCTCACCCGAAACCATCAAGGGGCAGGTAACCCGCGCCGCGGGGCCGGCGTTTGAGCAGATGCTGGTTGGCGCAGGCGCCTCGATCTCCTCGATGGCATCCTCGGAAATCTACACCGCCATGCAGACCGGCGTTCTTGATGCCACCAACACCTCGTCCGGCTCGTTCGTCTCCTACCGCATCTATGAACAGGTCACCTGCCTGACCGAGCCGGGCGAGAATTCGCTCTGGTTCATGTACGAGCCGATGCTGATCTCCAAGGAAACCTATGACCGGCTCACGCCGGAGCAGCAGGAAGCCGTGATGGCAGCCGGCAAGAAGGCCGAGGAATATTTCGACAAGGAAGCAGCCGGCCTCGACGACAAGATGGTCGAGACCTTCAGGAAGGCCGGCGTCGAAATTGTTTCGATGTCAAAGGAAGATTACGACGCCTGGTTGGCGATCGCCAAGGAGACTGCCTACAAGGCATTTGCCGAAAAGGTTCCCGGCGGTCAGCAGCTGATCGACGACGCGTTAGCGGTCCAGTAAGCGGCGGACCCGGGGGGAGGTTCGCCTCCCCCTTCTTTCGCCTGGTCTGCCTTTTTCCGATCCGAGGATTGCCCAGAAATGAAACGTCTTGTTTCGCTCATCGAGACATTGTCGCGGCTTTGCGGTCTCGCATCCATGCTGCTGATCGCCGCCTCCACTCTCGTCGTCTCCCACATGGTCTTCATGCGCTATTTCCTGGGCGCGTCCACCATCTGGCAGACCGAGTTCGTCGTCTATGCGATGATCGCCTCCACCTTCATCGGTGCGCCTTACGTGCTCTTGCTCAAGGGACATGTCTCGGTTGATCTTTTGCCCAACCTGCTCGGTGGCCTGGGCAAGCGCCTGCTGGATGTTCTGGCTGCCGTGTTGAGCCTGGCCTTCTGCGGCCTGCTCGGCTGGTCGGGCTGGCATTATTTCTACGAGGCGCTGTCGAAGGGCTGGACCACCGACACGGTCTGGGCGCTGCCGCTGTGGATTCCGCTGCTGCCGCTGCCGCTCGGCGTCGGCATCCTCTGCCTGCAATACTTTGCCGAGATCTACAAGAACTGGACTGGCACCGGGGAGATCCCCGCATGAGCCCGCTCGAAATCGGCCTTCTCATCCTCGTCGTGCTGATCGCGCTGTTTGCCATCGGCATGCCCATCGCCTTTGCACTCGGCGCAGTCTCCATCGGCACGCTGTTGATCATCGATGGTTTCCGCTCGCTCGATATTCTCGGCGAAACCTTCTTCTCCGGGCTCAACTCGTTCACGCTGGTCTCGATCCCGATGTTCATCCTGATGGGAGCTGCGGTTTCCAACTCTCCTGCCGGCAAGGATCTCTACGAGGCGCTCGACCGCTGGCTCAACCGCGTGCCCGGCGGACTGGTGCTGTCCAATCTCGGCGCCTGTTCGATCTTTTCGGCGCTCTCGGGCTCGTCGCCCGCTACCTGTGCCGCCATCGGCAAGATGGGCATTCCAGAGATGCGCAAGCGCGGCTATCCGGACGGAATCTCGGCTGGATCGATTGCCGCCGGCGGCACGCTCGGCATCCTCATCCCGCCGTCGATCACCATGATCGTCTACGGCATCTCGACCGAAACTTCGATCGGCCGGCTGTTCCTCGCAGGCCTGCTTCCCGGCCTGATGCTGACCGTCATCTTCATGGCCTGGACCCTGTATTCCTGCTGGCGCAGCGGCTTGAAGCTGTCGGACGTGACGCAGCACTATTCGCTTAGGCAGAAGCTCGAGATCCTGCCGCGTGTGCTACCGTTCCTGGCCATCGTCGCCGGCATTCTGTTCGTGCTCTATGGCGGTGTCGCCACACCATCGGAAGCCGCCGGTGTTGGCGCGCTGTTCTGCCTGGTGCTGGTGGTCGTCGTCTACAAGATGTTCTCGGCCAAGCCGTTCCTGTCGATGTTCCGCGATTCGACCAAGGAATCGGTGATGATCATGATGATCATCGCAGCCTCCGAACTCTTCGCCTTCACCCTGTCGTCGACCTTCGTCACCCAGTCCATTGCCAGCTGGATTTCCGATCTGGACGTCAACCGCTGGGTGCTGATGGCGATCATCAACGTCTTTTTGCTCATCGCCGGCTTCTTCCTGCCGCCGGTGGCGGTAATCCTGATGACGGCGCCGATCCTGTTGCCGATCATCACCAGCGCCGGCTTCGATCCCTACTGGTTCGCCGTGGTGTTGACCATCAACATGGAGATCGGCCTGATCACCCCGCCAGTCGGTCTCAATCTCTACGTCATCAACTCGATCGCGCCGGATATTTCGCTCGGTACTATCCTGCGCGGCTCGCTGCCCTATGTCATGTGCATGATCCTCGCCATCGTGCTTCTGTGCATCTTTCCCTCGATCGCGACCTTCCTGCCGGACCTGGTGATGGGGGCAGGGTTTTGAACCGGTCGGGCTTCTTCTATGATCTGCTCTCGACGCTTTTCGAGCGTCCCAACCTCGCCCGGGTCAAGGGCGACGGACGCTCGATCACGGAACTCTGCGAAGCGTTGATCACAAGTTCTAGTGAGGGCGCCGCGCACAATATGGGGCAACAGATCCTGTCGCGCTTCAGTGAATTGACACCGGAAGCGGAAGTCGCGTTCTTTGAGTATCTCACCGAGCAGATGGACATCGACACCGACCGGCTACAGGCGCTGACCACGGCCTACCAGGCTGATCGGACGCCGGAGAACTTCGCCGGCCTGCTGGAAGCTGCCGAACCGAAGCGGCAGGAACTCTTGCGGCGCATCAACCGGGTGCCCGGCGCCACCGGCGAACTGGTCAAGATGCGCTCGCGCCTGCTCAAGCTGCTCAGGGACAATCCGTCCTTCGGCCGCACAGATGTGGATTTCCAGCACCTGTTCGGTTCTTGGTTCAACCGCGGTTTTCTGGTGCCGCGGCGGATCCACTGGCAGAGCCCGGCCAACATCCTCGAAAAGATCATCAGGTATGAAGCGGTTCATGCCATCGACGACTGGGATGACCTGCGCCGCCGGGTCGAGCCCGCCGACCGGCGCTGCTACGCCTTCTTCCATCCTGCCATGCCGGATGACCCGCTGATTTTCGTCGAGGTGGCGCTGGTCAAGGGCGTGCCGAACTCGGTGCAGTCGATCCTGGCCGAAAACCGCGAGATCCTCAGCCCCGAAAGCGCCGATACGGCGGTGTTCTATTCCATCTCCAACTGCCAGGCCGGCCTGCGCGGCGTGTCGTTCGGCAACTCTCTAATCAAGCAGGTGGTCGAAGACCTGCAGGCCGAGGTGAAATCGATCACCACCTTCGTCACCCTGTCGCCCATTCCGGGATTCAACAGCTGGCTGCAGCGCAGGCTCGCCGAACAGCCTGAGGCCTCCGAGACCGCCGAGGCACTCGAACTTACGGTCGAAACGGGCGAGCTTGGCACCCTGGAGGAGCAGCCGCAGTGGCTGCGCCGGCAGGCAGCCCGTTACCTGATCGAAGAGAAAGGCCGCAGCGGAATGCCGCTTGATCCCGTGGCGCGCTTTCATCTCAACAATGGCGCGATGGTGCATGATGTCCACGCGGGTGCCGACCTGTCGGTCAACGGGGTGCGACAGTCCTGCGGCTTGATGGTCAACTATCTCTACGATCTCAGGAAGATCGCCCAGTTTCACGAAAAATTCGCCGAAGACCACACGGTCTTTGCGTCCAGGGAAGTCAGGACTTTGGCCGATGCCGCGGCCACACACAGCAATGGCAGGAAAACAAAAAATGGCTGATAACTATCTCTTTGACGGTCTGCTTGCCGATAAACTGGACACGCCTGCGGGCCGGGATGCGGTATTTGCGGTGCTTCCCGAAGATGGCCGCCGCTATTCCTACGGCGATGTCGAGGATGTTTCCGGCCGTTTTGCCAACGTGCTGGTTGGCCTTGGAGTGAAACCGGGTGACCGCGTCGCCGTGCAGGTGCCCAAATCCATCGAAGCGATCATGCTCTATCTCGCCGTGGTTCGTGCGGGCGCAATTTTCCTGCCGCTCAACACCGGCTACACACCGGCAGAGATCGAATATTTTCTCGACAACGCGACCCCGCGCATCTTTGTCTGCGATCCGAAAAAGCGGGGCGACTACGAAGCGCTGACCGCAAGGCTCGGGATCGGGCTCGAAACCATGGGCGTCTGGAAAAATCACGACACCAGTGCCGGTTCACTCGCCGATGCGGGGCTTGCTGCACCAACAGCGTTTGAAACCGTCGCCAGATCAGCGGATGATCTCGCAGCCATTCTCTACACCTCGGGCACCACCGGCCGCTCCAAGGGCGCCATGCTGAGCCATGCCAATCTTTTGTCGAATGCTGAAACGCTGGTCGATGTCTGGCGCTTCACCAGGGATGACGTGCTGCTGCACGCGCTGCCGATCTTCCACACCCACGGTCTGTTCGTCGCCACCAACGTGACGCTGGTGGCAGGCTCGTCGGTGATCTTCCTCTCCGGTTTCAGTGCCGAGGCGATTATCGCCAATATTCCAGACGCCACCGCTTTGATGGGCGTGCCGACGTTCTACACGCGGCTGCTAGATGAGCCCGCCTTTACCGGCGACCTGGTCAAGCACATGCGGCTGTTTGTGTCGGGCAGTGCGCCGCTGCTGGCCGAAACCCATGTCCAGTTCGAAGAGCGCACCGGCCACCGCATTCTCGAGCGCTACGGCATGACCGAAACCAACATGAACACCTCAAACCCCTATGATGGCGAGCGGCGCGCCGGCACGGTCGGCTTTCCGCTGCCCGGCGTCGAGCTGCGCATCGTTGATGCGGAAAGCGGACAATTGCTGCCGCAGGGCGAGATCGGGATCATCGAGGTGAGGGGCCCGAACGTGTTTTCCGGCTATTGGCAGATGCCCGAAAAGACCAAGGAGGAACTGCGCGACGACGGGTTCTTCATCACCGGTGATGTCGGGGTCATCGATGCCGACGGCTATGTCCAGATCGTCGGCCGCTCCAAGGATCTGATCATCTCGGGCGGCTACAACATCTATCCCAAGGAACTCGAACTGCTGCTCGACGAGGAAGACGGCGTGCTTGAATCCGCTGTCATTGGCGTGCCGCACGCCGATTTCGGCGAGGGCGTGGTGGCCGTGCTGGTGCCCAAGCCCGGTGCGAAGCTCGATGAGGCCGTGATCCTGGAGAGCATCAAGCCGAAGATCGCCCGCTTCAAGCAGCCCAAGCGGGTCGTGGTGATCGACGAGTTGCCGCGCAACACCATGGGCAAGGTCCAGAAGAACGTTTTGCGCGATAGCTACAAGGCGCTTCTGCAGGCCTGAAACCGCAACGTCATGCCCGCGCTCTGTTATGACGGCGCAACTCGCCGCTGAGCCAGAAGGCACGCTCACGGCGGCGTCGTGGCGCCTTTCAAACCGTCAGCGCAGGCTGATCCCGTTGTGCTGTCCCTTCCATCTCTTGCCGTCAATGGCGGCAGCCCATATACCGGCACTGCAGCAGCTTGCCGCCTTTATGGCGGCTGTGAACCGGAAGAATGGATGATGCTCAGGAGAATCTCGCTTTTCGCCAGTGGCTCTGTCATCGGCACTGTCATCGACTATGGTGTCACGCTCGGCCTGAGCGAGTGGCTGAGGCTCGATCCTGCCCTCGCGCTTGCGCTGTCCATGATCGTCAGTGCCACGGTGGTGTTTCGCTTTCACAGCCGGGTTACTTTTGATGACGCCAACGATGATCTGCTTCGGCGATACGTCATGTTCATGGGCTGGAGCACCCTGATCTTCTTTCTCAGGGCGGTGCTGCTGAAAGCCTTTCTCTACACTGGATTGCCCCTGGCCATAGCATTGCTCGGGGCGATCGGACTGGTCTCGGTCATCAATTTCGTGATGTCGTCGGCAGTCATTTTTGCAAAGAAGTCGCCATGACCGGGAAACACCTGTCCATTATCATTCCGGTCTACAACGAGGTCGAGGTGTTGCCCGAGCTGCTTGCGCGGCTGGAGCGGATCGCCGCCAGCCTATCTAGCGAATTCCAGCTCACGGTGGATTTCATTTTCGTGGATGATGGCAGCACCGATGACAGTTTTGCGGTTCTGAGCGCTCATGATTTCGGGCCGCGCTCCGTGCGCCTGCTGCAGTTCTCGCGCAATTTCGGCAAGGAAGCCGCGCTGTCCGCAGGCATTGACGCCGCCCAGTCTGCCGATGCCGCGGTTCTGATGGACGCCGATCTGCAGCATCCGCCCGAGATGATAACCGAATTCGTGCGCATCTGGCTGAACGATGGCGCCGACAGCGTCTATGCCTACAAGGCCAGCCGCCGCAATTCGGAAGGTTACCTCAAAGCGGCTGCGTCGCGATTGTTCTTCTGGGTCATCAACCGCAATATCCGCTACCAGATTCCGCCCGGAGCCGGCGATTTCCGTCTGATCAATCACCGCTTCATGAAGGCGTTGCGGTCTCTCCCGGAAAGTGATCGCTTCATGAAGGGGCTTTATGGCTGGGTCGGCTTTCGCCAGACCGGTTTGCCGCTGGAGCCGCCGATGCGCGAACATGGCCAGAGCAGCTTCAGCGCCTTCCGGTTGTTCTCCATGACCATGGATGCCATCACCAGCTTCACCACGACGCCGTTGCGTTTGATGGCCATGGCCGGCATTTTCATCGCCATGTTCAGCGCCGCCTACGGTCTGTTTGTCGTCATCGAGACCCTGTTCTTCACCGGGGTGTCGAATGGCATCGCCTCGGTGCTCACGCTGATCGCATTCTTTGGCGGAATGCAGATGATCTTCCTTGGCCTGTTGGGCGAATATATCGGCAAGTCGGTGCAGGAAGCCAAGAAGCGGCCCTCCTACATTCTGGCCGAAGACATCACGCGCAAGGGGGAAGAGGTTGCTGATCGCTGATGATTTCGGCCTCGGACGCAAGCACGACAGTGCCATCCTGTCGCTGGTCGAGGCAGGACGGCTTGATGGCACATCCGTCATGGTCAATCATGCGATAGCCCCTGCCGACATCGCCCGGCTGCAGGCAGCGCGCGTATCCGGCGCCCAAATCGGCCTGCACCTCAATCTGACCCAGGCCTTGCCGGGAATGTCTGCCGCCTGGCCTTTGTCGACGCTTCTCAGACCTTTTCTGGGCGCGGACCTGCTTGAAGCGATCCGGGATTCGCTTGTTCGGCAGACGGATGAATTTGCAAGTCTCTTCGGGCATCTTCCGGACTATTATGACGGCCACCAGCACTGCCACTGTTTCCCGGCAATCGTCCCGCTCGTCGCTCGCCTGCCAGCCGGTTCGCAGATCTGGATCCGGATTCCGTTGCCTTCCAGCTGGGCCGGGCGTTGGCGCAATCTGCGGGCCGGCGGGGCCAAGGGCGTGCTGATCATGGCGCTGGCGGCAAGGGCCAGGGCGGTGTTCAGGCGTGCCGGATGGCAGGTGAACAGTGATTTCTCCGGGTTCCTTCGACTTGACGATCCGGCCAGTGTCCGGCACTGGTTGCCGCGCCTGTTGTCGGCAGCAGGCCCGGGCTGTTTGGTTATGCTGCATCCGGGCGACGCCGGTGACGAGGTGCAATGCGATGGCCACGCGCCTCAAAGCCGTAGCTGCGAAACACAAATCCTTTTTCAAGGGGCAGTGGATTGACCAAAAGCCGTGCCATTCTCTGGGGTTTGCTGCTCCTGCTTGTCGTCCGTGTGGCGGCGATGATCTGGGTGCCGCTGACCGACCCGACCGAGGCGCGCTACGCTGAAATTGCCCGCAAGATGGCGGAGACCGGCAACTGGATCACCCCGCAGTTTGATTATGGCGTACCGTTTTGGGCCAAGCCGCCGCTGCACACATGGCTGTCGGCACTCGGCATTACCATTTTCGGGGAAACCCCCTTTGCCGCGCGGCTCGGTATTTTGCTGTCGGCCCTGGCCACGCTTGTGATCCTGTGGCTCTGGGCGCGCACGCTGACGGATCGCGTGACTGCGGGTGTCGCGGTGCTGCTGACGGCAAGCTCCGGTCTGTTTTTCGTTGCGCTCGGCTTCGTGCAGACCGACATGGCGCTGACCCTTGGCGTGACCGCGTGCATGGCCGGGTTTTATGGCGGCCTTCAGGGCGACCGACGCTGGGGCTGGTTGTTTTTCCTCGGCCTGGCGATCGGGCTTCTGGCCAAGGGACCGGTTGCCACGGTTCTCTCCATGATGCCGATCACGGCCTTCATGCTCTGGCGCGGCAACTGGAAGGACCTGCTTCGTCTGCCGCTGCTTGGCGGCACCGTGCTGGTCGCGGTGCTTGTCATGCCCTGGTATCTGGCAGCCGAAATCGCCACGCCGGGTTATCTCAACTATTTCATTGTCGGCGAGCACATCCAGCGCTTCCTGCAGCCCGGCTGGTCGGGCGATCTCTACGGCAGCGGGCGTGCTCATCCCAAGGGCATGATCTGGCTGTTCTGGATCCTGGCCACACTGCCATGGAGCCCGTTGCTGCCGCTGCTGCTGTGGCGCTTGCGCAAGGGTCTGCCGAAGACTGAAACTGTGGATATGGCCGCGGACCGTCATGCCTACATCTATCTCTTGATGTTCGCACTGGCGCCACTGGTCCTGTTCACACCGGCGGCGAACATACTCGTCACCTATGTGTTGCCGGGTGTCCCGGCTGCCGCACTGCTCTCGGTCATGTTGTGGGTGCGCATCGGACCGGCTCAGCCGAAATGGCTGCATCTGGGTGTGGCGGAAGTCCTCGTCGTGGCCACCGGCCTGACAGTGGTGGCCCTGCTCGGGTTGGGTCGGTCGGCGATCCCGTCTGAAGCCCCCCTGATCGAGGCTTTTGACGGAGACGGGCGTCTGGGCATTCTCGGCGGTCGCAGTTATTCCGCCGAGTTCTACACGCAAGGCAAGGTCGCGCGGCTCAAGACCCTGGATGATGTTGGCACTTGGCTTGCCCCCGGTGACGGAGTGCTGGTGCCCAAATACCGGCAGGATGAATTTGCCACCCGCTTTGGCGACGCAGTCAGGCCGGTCGCGGAAAACCGCAAATACCTGCTTTATGTCCGGGCGCAGTGAGGTTCTGCCTCACGCATCCGGCGGGATGACACCCTTGCGCAGCATGAAACAGCCGTAAAATCGCCGTTCACCGGTCTGAATTACCGCATAGGCCTGCTTGGCCAGGTCATAAAACGCGAACCGTTCGACACCGACCATCTGTCTCCGCTTGCCTTCGGCCTTGTCGATCACCGCCTGCACTTCGGCCTGAACCGGCGCAATCTCGTCCGGGTCGCCGACGATTTCCATGCGTCCTGCAAAATCGTCGACAAAGGTGTCGAGCGGCAGCACCGAGAGCACCGCTTCGGCGGCCTCGGCGGCTGTCAGGTTGTCCATCCGCAGCAACTCGCCGAACACGGTCTGCCGGGCAATGGTGTCCGAAGGGAAATTTGTGTCGGCGATAATCAGCGTGTCGCCGTGCCCCATGGCGCGAAGCGCGTACAGCACTTCCGCATTCAGCCGCGGATCCAGTCCCTTGAGCATGTCGTCCTCCCATTCGGTCTCACGCCGGTCTCTCGCCGGCGCGCTTTCGCCTGATCCTGCAGCCGGGCCGCCCGGCTTTCAAGCTTAATTGGCCTCGTGCCGGATTATCTCCTTGGAAAAAGACACCACAGAAGCTGCGGAGGGTGTGATCCTAAAAAGGATCGGTTAGTTTGGCCTCGAAACGGGAGGATATTATGCAGCTCAAGACACGGCACTGGGACAGGATTGGCAATGGCGGGCTGACATTCACCGAGCTCGGTTTCGGCACCGCCCCCCTTGGAAATCTCTATCGCGCCATCTCCGATGATGATGCCCACGCGGTTCTGACCAAGGCCTGGGATCTCGGCGTCCGCTATTTCGACACCGCACCGCTGTACGGGCTCGGGCTTTCCGAAACCCGGCTCAACCGGTTTCTGCGCGGCAAGCCGCGTGGCGACTACGTGCTCTCGACCAAGATCGGCCGCTTGTTGCGCCGCTGCGGCCCCGGCGAGGAGCGCACCGGCGAGGGGAAATTCTTCGATGTTCCTGCGCGCGTCGAAGTCTATGACTACAGCTATGACGGCGTCATGCGCTCGCTGGAATTCTCGCTCGAGCGGCTCGGCGTCGACAGTATCGACATTCTCTACGCCCACGATCTCGACGTGTTCACCCATGGCAGCGAAGCCGCGCGCGACGCAAGGCTCGATGAGCTGATGGCCGGTGGCTACAAGGCGCTCATGTCCTTGCGCGATAAGGGGGTGATCAAGGCTTTCGGCGCCGGCGTCAACGAATGGCAGTCCTGCCAGTGGCTCACCGAACGTGGTGATTTCGACCTGTTCCTGCTGGCCGGACGCTACACGCTGCTGGAACAGGAGGCGCTCGAGACGTTTTTGCCGCTGGCCGAGCAGCGCGGCATCGGCATCATCATCGGCGGGCCTTACAATTCCGGCATACTGGCCACCGGTCCCAAGCCCGGCGCGTTTTACAATTACGACCCGGCGCCGCAGGAGATACTTGACCGCGTCGCCCGGATAGAGGCGGTCTGCAAGCGCCATACCGTGCGTATGGTCGATGCCGCCTTCCAGTTTCCGCTGCGCCATCCGGCTGTTGTCTCGGTGATTCCGGGCGGGCAGGGCGTGGCTGAAATGGAAGCCAACGCGGTTGCCGCCACGGCGGAAATTCCGCCGGCGCTCTGGGCCGAGTTGAAAGCCGAAGGCCTGATGCGGCAGGACGCCCCGGTCAATGCCTGACCGTGCTGTCGCCATACCCGGCGCATGGTGCCCTATCCGCTTGTGAACAGATCCGGCCGCTCGACGAGCAGCGGTTCAAGCGACAAAATCAACTGCCTGAGGTGATGCCTCGTGGCCTCGCGTGCGGCTTGCGGATCCCGTGCCTCGATCGCGGAAATGATCGCCGTATGCTCGGCAAGCGTTGTCTGCATCCGGCCGGGAATCGGCAGGTTGAGATGACGCGCCCGGTTGACGTGGATCCAGGCTGTTTCAGCCAGGGATGCCAGCCGCCGGTAGCCGGTAAATGACAGGATCAGCTCGTGCATCTGCGCATCCATCTGGTGAAAGCCTGCGGTGTCGCCGTCCTGCATCAGCGCTTCCTGAATTCGCAGATTGCGCTTGAGCTGCAGCAACTGGTCATCGCTGATCGTGGCTGCCACCAGTTCTACGGCCGCCAGTTCCAGCGCCTCGCGCAGGAAGGTGCCTTCGCGGATTTCCGCCATCGAAAACCGGGTCACATAGGTGCCTGCCTGCGGCACGATTTCGACCAGCCCTTCGGCAGCCAGCCGCGCCATCGCTTCGCTGACCGGTGACCGCGAGACGCCGAGTTCAGCGCAGATTTCGGATTTCTGCATCAACTCGCCAGGCCGGTAGGCCAGCGACAGGATTGCCTGCTTCAGGGACGCATGAACCTTCTGCGACAGCGAACCGGGGAAATCCTCGAGCGGCAGGAGCGGGGCCCGTGACTTTTTTGCGTCTGGCAGTGGACTATCCTCATTTACTGGCATACTAACATGTTAGTAAAGCTCTGCGCCTGTCAAGCCACAGCCCGCTCTCAACCTCACCTGTCCCCAGGACCTAGCCAATGTCAAAAGAACTTCCCCAGACAATTCGCCTCAACGAGAGTGACAACGTCATCATTGCGCTCAAGGACCTGGCCACCGGCGCGGTACTCCCCGGTCTGGATGTCCCGCTTGCGGAAGCCGTGGCGCGCGGGCACAAGATTGCCTCCCGGCCAATCGCAGAGGGTGAGAAGGTCATCCGCTATGGCCAGACCATCGGCATCGCCACCAGCGCCATCACAGCTGGGACCCATGTGCATGTCCACAATCTCGGCATGGGCGGCCACGCCGAGGCGCAGGAGTTTTCGACCGAAGTGCGGCCGCTTCCGGCTCCTGGCGAAAAGCGTCATTTCATGGGCTATCATCGCGCTGACGGCAGCGTCGGCACCCGCAACTATCTCGGCATTCTCACCTCGGTGAATTGTTCCGGCTCGGTGGCCCGCTTCATCGCCGAGGCATCCGAGAAACAGGGCTGGCTCGATCAGTTTGAAAACGTCGATGGCATCGTGCCGATCGTCCACGGCACCGGCTGCGGCATGTCGGGCAATGACGAGGGCTACGACACCCTGTTCCGGACCTTGCAGGGCTATGCCCGCAACCCGAATTTTGCAGGCATTCTCTTGCTGGGCCTGGGCTGCGAAGTCATGCAGGTTCCGGATCTGGTCGGCCGCGGCCGCATGCGCTCTGACGGCAATTTCCGCTACATGACGATCCAGCAATCGGGCGGCACCCGCAAGACCATCGAGCGTGGCATTGAGCAGCTCAAGGAAATGGCGGCGGAGGCCAACAGGATCACCCGTGCGCCTGCCGGTCTCGAGCATCTGATGATCGGCATGCAGTGCGGCGGCTCGGACGGCTATTCCGGCATCACCGCCAATCCGGCGCTGGGTGCGGCCTCCGACCTGCTGGTCGCCCATGGCGGCACCACCATCCTGTCCGAAACCTCGGAAATCTATGGCGCCGAGCATCTGCTGACCCGCCGCGCAGTGACGCCCGAAGTCGGCGCCAAGATCGTCGAGCGGATTCACTGGTGGGAGGACTACGCCGAGCGCAATGGCGGCGAGATGGACAACAATCCCTCGCCCGGCAACAAGAAGGGTGGCCTGACCACCATCCTCGAGAAATCGCTTGGCGCCGTGGCAAAGGGCGGCACGGCGCCGCTGACCCAGGTCTACAAGTTCGCCGAACAGATCACCGAGCGCGGTTTCGTGTTCATGGATTCTCCCGGCTACGATCCCTGTTCGGTGACCGGCCAGATCGCTTCGGGCGCCAACCTGATTGCATTCACCACCGGCCGCGGCTCGGTCTCTGGCTACAAGCCGACGCCCTGCATCAAGCTCGCCACCAATTCCGAAATGTATGGCCGCATGTCAGACGACATGGACATCAATTGCGGCGATATCATCAGCGATGCCGTCAGCCTTGAGGACAAGGGCCGCGAGATTTTCGAGCTGTTCCTGCGCGTGGCTTCCGGCGAGGAAACCAAGAGCGAGCAACTGGGCTTCGGCGGCGCCGAATTCGTGCCCTGGCAGATGGGCGCGGTGATGTGATCATCGCGGTTCGAGCCTGATTTGGATCGAGGATGCCTTACCGGGCAGGGCACCCGGCAGGCTCGGGCTTGTTTTGCCGTGTGGGAAAAAGCCCCTGTGTTCTTATCCACAAATCATCAGATTGACTCTCGCGCCGACTCCGGTGTTTATTAGAACATAACAGGAACAAGATGGATTGAGCATGAGTCTCTCGAGGCTGCAGACCGCGACCGATATCCTGGAGGCACGCACCCGTGTCTACGAGGCACAGGCGTATAAGGCGCACAGGGGGATGGCGCTTGGCAGTGAGGAGAGGTCCTCGCCGCTGACACTGGGTGCCCGCGCGGTCGATCACTGTCTTGAGGGTGGTCTTGCCTGCGGTGGCTTGCACGAGCTGCGCAGCCCGCTGGCGCGCGACATCGGTGCGGCCACAGGTTTTGCGCTGGGGCTCGCGGCCCGCGCCATGGCGGCTGATCGCGGCGGTCGCGGCATTGTCTGGGTCACGGATCCGGCCACTCGCGTTGATGGCGGAGGACTGTTTCCGGCAGGCCTTGGCCAGTACGGGCTCGATCCATCCTGCCTGACAATGGTCGAGCCGGGCGATCTGCAAGGCGCCATGTGGGCGGCGGACGAGGCGGCGGGCTGCACCGGGCTGGCGGCGCTGGTCTTTCAGATCAAGGGCAACCCGGCGCGTTTCGACATGACGGCGACCCGGCGGCTGATGCTGCGGGCGCGCCAGAGCGGGGTGCTGGCGCTGACCCTGCGCCAGAGCGGCGAGGAGGAGGCCAGCGCTGCGGCAACGCGCTGGCGGGTGAACACTGAAATGTCCGGGGCGGACGACGATCTTGAACGTGGCGTTGGGGCAATGCGGCTGTCCCTGACGCTGGAACGCAACCGCGCCGGACGCACCGGCCAATGGCTCTTAGCCTGGAACCCCAGAGACAGAAGTTTCCACCATGCCGCTCCAAACCCACACGCCCGCGCCAACCCGCCAGCGCATTCTCTCGATCGTCTTCCCGTCTCTGCCGACAGACGCGATCCATCGGGCAAGATGGGGCAAGTCCTGGATCACAGACAGGATTTTGGACGCGCATCCTGACGCGCCGCCGGTCGTCGTCACGGACACGGTCAAGAACGCCATTCGCATCATCGCCCTCGATCAGCGCGCCCGCGACAACGGCGTGCGGCTCAACCAGAGCTTGAGCGACGCCCGCGCGCTGGTGCCTGATCTCGATTGCCACCCGGCAGATGACGCCCGCAACCGGGCGCTGCTGTTGAAGATCGCCGGCTGGTGCGAGCGCTACACGCCGCTTGTTGCGCTGGATGCTGCCCCCGAGGCCGAGCGCAACCACGGCCTGTTCATGGACATCACCGGCTGCGCCCATCTGCTCGGCGGCGAGGCGGGGCTGATTTCCGATCTCGAGGCAAGACTGCGCGCGCAGGGCTTTCACGCTCGGCTCTGTCTCGCAGATACCCCGGGGGCCGCCTGGGCGATGGCGCGCTACGGCCAGGCCCGGATCATCGCTGAAGGCGCGCATGCCGAGGCGATCCTGCCGCTTAGCCTGAGCGGCCTGCGCTTGCCGCCGGCCATGGTCGCCTCGCTTGGCCGTGTCGGTCTCAAGACCATCGGCTGCATCGCCAGTCTGCCGCGCGCGCCGCTGGCCGCCCGCTTTGGGGCCCGCCTGATGCAGCGTCTCGATCAGGCGTTGGGCGGCGAGACCGAGGCAATCTCGCCAATCATGCCGGTGGCGGAACTCTCCACCGAACGCCGCTTTGCCGAGCCGCTGACCCATCACGACGAGATCAGCCATGTAACCGCGGCGCTTGCCCAAGGCATCATCGAACCGCTGGAACGGCGCGGCCTGGGCTTGCGTCACGGACGGCTCAAACTGTTCCGGGTCGATGGCCATGTCAGCGAACTCGACGTGCAGACCGCACGGCCCTTGCGCGATGCGAAGTTGATCCGCCGCCTGTTCGCCGAACGCATCGCCGGCCTGCATGATGATCTCGACGCCGGTTTCGGCTTCGACCTGATCCGGCTCGATGTGGCGCATGCCGACCCCTTCGATGCGGCGCAAGCCGAGATGATGGCGGGCCATTCAGCCGATCAGGGACACGATGCCCTGGTCGACCGGCTCGGCGCACGGCTCGGGCTGGAGCGGGTCCAGCGCTTCGTGCTGGCTGACACCCATATTCCCGAACGCAGTTTCGGCCGTCAGCCGGTGGCCCATCTTGGCGTGAGCGGTTCAGGAAAGCAGTCCGCGGGCAATACCGCCCTGGCGCTCGCGCCGGAGATGGAGCACCCCGGCGGGATCATCACCCGGCCGCTGATCCTGTTCGACCGGCCCGAATTGATGCAGACGATTGCCGAGGTGCCCGACGGCCCGCCGCTGAAATTCCGCTGGCGCGGCGTGGCCTACGAGGTTGCCGGTTCGGAAGGCCCCGAGCGCATTGCCTGCGAATGGTGGCGCGACGGGCGCGGCGCCCGCACCCGGGATTATTTCCGCGTCGAGGATCGCCAGGGCTATCGCTTCTGGATGTTCCGCCATGGCCTTTACGGGCGCGAGACCAGCGATCCCGCCTGGTACATGCACGGGCTGTTCGCATGACTGTGCCATCCGCAGGGCCTGCCTATGTCGAACTGGCCGCCGCCAGCAATTTCTCCTTTCTGCGCGGCGCATCTCATGCCGAGGAACTGGTGGTGCAGGCCGCGCGGCTCGGCCTGGGTGGCATTGCGATAACCGACCGCAATTCGCTGGCAGGCGTGGTCCGCGGCCATATGGCAGCCAAGGAAGCCGGGCTGGCCTACGCGCCGGGCTGCCGGCTGGTGTTCATGGACGCCACGCCAGACATTCTCGTCTGGCCCGAGGACCGCGCCGCCTACGCCCATCTGTGCGAATTGCTGACCACGGGAAAACGCCGTGCGCCGAAGGGCGAATGCCACCTGATGCTCGAGGATCTGCTCACCCACGGCGAAGGCCTGTTGATGGTGGTGGTCGCCCCTGATGGCGTCTCCAGGGCAGGGCTGGCCGCCACACTGGAGCGGCTGCGCGACGCTTTCCCCGATCACCTTTATCTGGCCCTGTCGCGGGCCTATGGCAGCGCCGACCAGCGCCATATGGGGATGCTTGCCCGGCTGGCGCGCAAGCACCGCCTGCCGCTGGTGGCAATCGGCGATGTGCTCTATCACGCGCCCGAGCGCCGTCCGCTGCAGGACGTGCTGACCTGCATCCGCGAGGGCCGGACACTGGCGACCATCGGCACAAGGTTGCAGGCCAATGCCGAACGGCACCTGCGCACGCATGCCGAGATGCTGCATCTGTTCAGGGGCTACGAGGCAGCGATTGCGCAAGCCGCCACGCTGTTTCGCCGCATCCGGTTTTCACTCGATGAGTTGCGCTATCAATATCCCGACGCGCCGATGTTCGCGGAACTTGGACCGGACCCGCTGCCCGCTCAGGAAGCGCTGGAAAAGCTCACTGAAATAGGCCTGAAGAAACGCTACCCCGGAGGCGCGCCCGAGAAGGTTCTGAAAGCCATCGCCCACGAGACACGGTTGATCAGGAAGCTCGATTACGCGCCCTATTTTCTCACCGTCTACGACATTGTCCGCTTCGCCCGCTCTGAAAACATTCTCTGCCAGGGCCGCGGCTCGGCTGCCAATTCCGCCGTGTGTTATTGCCTCGAGATCACCGAGGTTGATCCCGGCAAGGTCGACCTTCTGTTCGAGCGCTTCATCTCCGAGGAGCGCAACGAGCCGCCCGACATCGATGTCGATTTCGAGCACGAGCGGCGCGAGGAAGTCATCCAGTACATATACGCGAAGTATGGACGCGAGCGGGCAGGGCTCGCCGCCACCGTCATCACCTATCGCGCCCGCTCGGCAATCCGCGAGGTCGGCAAGGTGTTCGGGCTTTCCGATGACGCGATTTCCGCCATCTCCGGCACCAAATGGGGCGGCTGGTCACGCGAGGTCGACGCCGAGGACGCCCGCCGCGCCGGTCTCGATCCCACAGACAAGCACCTCGCCCAGATGCTCGACCTCGCCTCGCAGATCACCGGCTTCCCGCGCCATCTCTCGCAGCATGTCGGCGGCTTCGTCATCACCCGTGACAAGCTCTCGTCGCTGATCCCGATCGAGAACGCGGCGATGGAGGACCGCACCATTGTCGAGTGGGACAAGGATGATCTTGAAAGCCTCGGCATGCTCAAGATCGACGTGCTGGCGCTCGGCATGCTGACCTGCATCCGCAAGGCCTTCACCCTGCTCGGCACCCATTACGGCCGCCGCGAGACGCTTGCCTCGCTGCCAGACGAGGATAGCGCGACCTATGACATGATCTGCCGCGCCGACACCATCGGCGTGTTCCAGATCGAAAGCCGGGCGCAGATGTCGATGCTGCCGCGATTGAGGCCGCGCACCTATTACGATCTGGTCATCGAGGTGGCGATTGTCCGCCCCGGCCCGATCCAGGGCGACATGGTCCATCCCTATCTGCGCCGCCGCCAGGGCAAGGAGGAGGTGTCCTTTCCCAAGGAGGAATTGCGCGCCGTGCTCGGCAAGACGCTGGGTGTGCCGCTGTTTCAGGAGCAGGCGATGAACATCGCCATTGTCGCCGGCGGTTTCTCGCCGGGCGAGGCCGACAAGCTGCGCCGCGCCATGGCCACCTTCCGCCGGGTCGGCACCATCGGTTCGTTCCAGCAGAAGATGGTCGAAGGCATGGTCAGGAACGGCTACGAGCGCGATTTCGCCGAACACTGTTTCCGCCAGATCGAGGGCTTTGGCGAATATGGTTTCCCCGAAAGCCATGCCGCCAGTTTCGCGCTGCTGGTCTATGTCTCGTGCTGGCTCAAGTGCCATTACCCGGATGTCTTCTGCGCCGCCATTCTCAACTCCCAGCCGATGGGGTTCTATGCCTCCGCCCAGCTCATCCGTGATGCCCGCGAGCACGGTGTCGAAGTCCGGCCTGTCGATATCAATTGCTCGGACTGGGATGCTACGCTGGAGCCGGATGCCGATCCGCAGCCGCTGTCAGCCCGGCATCGCGAGATGAAGGACATCATGAAGCACAGCCATGCGGTGCGGCTGGGCCTGCGCCACGTCAAGGGATTTGGCGAGGTCGAGGCCTTGCAGCTCATGCAAAACCGCGGCCGTGGCTATGACAGTGTGCGCGATCTGTGGATGCGCTCCGGCCTGCCGCGCCGCGCCATCGAGCAACTGGCCGAAGCCGATTGCTTCCGTTCCATCGGGCTCGATCGCCGCGACGCGCTGTGGGCGGTCAAGGCGCTCGATCCGCTCTCGAGCGCCGAGCGGCTGCCCCTGTTTGCACTTGCCGACAGCCACGATCTGCAGAAGGAGCCCGATGTCGACCTGCCGCCGATGCCGCTGGGTGAGCAGGTGATCAACGACTACCAGTCGCTGTCTTTCTCATTGAAGGCGCACCCGATGTCGTTCCTGCGCGAACGGCTTGCCGGCAAGGGCTGCCGGTTGAACGTCGATCTGGAAAAGATCCGTTCCGGCCGGGTGGTCAAGGTGGCGGGCCTCGTCCTGGTCAGGCAGCGGCCCGGCTCGGCCAAGGGCGTGGTGTTTGAAACCATCGAGGACGAGACCGGTGTAGCCAACATCATCGTCTGGCCCAAGGTGTTCGAGAAATTCCGCGCCATCGTGCTCGGCAGCCGCTGCATCGGCGTGCGCGGCAGGCTGCAGAACGAGCAGGGCGTCATCCATGTGGTGGCCGAATATCTCGAGGATCTGACCCCGATTATGGCGCAGATTTCAGACATGGCGGGCGACATGGGCGGGCTTGCCAATGCCGACGAGGTCCGCCGCCCGATCGACGATATGCGGGGCCGTGACCGCAAGCCTGCAGCACAGATCATCAGGCTGATCCGGGATGCGCCGGAACTGCGTCAGGATTACGAGGAACTGGCAAGTGTCAGGGCCGCGGGCCGGGCTCTGCCGAAAGGTCGCAATTTCCATTGAGGCGAGGCGATTCTGGATCAGGCTGAATGATCAACCGGCGGCGGGCCGAGTGTGTCGCGCTCGACGATCGCTGTCGGGATTTCGATCTGCCGTTCCACCGGCTGCTTGTTGATCAGCTTGATCAGCATCTCGGCTGCAGCCTCGCCCATGCGCCGGTGCGGCACCCGTATGGTGGTCAGTTTCGGGGCAACCACGCTCGCCAGGTCGATGTCGTCAAAACCGGTGATCGACACATCTTCGGGCACCCCAAGCCCGAGCTCGCGGGCCTTCTGCATGGCGCCGACGGCGAGTACATCATTGCCGCACAACACCGCCGTCGGGCGTGGCGACAATGCCATCAGCTCGCCAAATGCCCGCGCGCCGTCGTCAAACGTGTAGGCAGCTTCGATCACCGGCAGCTGCGTGCGGGCAATTCCCGCCCGCTCGGCCGTGGCCCGCACACCCTCCATCCGGTCCGCTGCGCGATCATTCATCTGCGAAATGCCGGCAATCATGCCGAGCCGGCGATGGCCTTTGTCGAGGACCATCCGCGTCAGTTCGGCAGCGGCGGCGTGGTTGTCAAAGCCGACGAAATAGCCTTCCGCATCACCCAGGTTCCAGGCTCCGAGAAAGGGTATGCCGCGGCGGCGCAGGAAATCGACGCTGCTGTCGGGCCGGGCCGAGCCAATCAGCAACATCCCGTCGACGCCGCGCCCCGCCATGACCTCCATCTGCTCACGCTCGCGCGCCGGAGAATAGCCCGAACTTGCAACCAGCAGGGTCTTGCCGAACTTCGACAATGCTTCCTGGAACGACTGCAGGCCGCGTGCAAAAATGGCGTTGTCCATGGTCGGGATGATTGCGCCGACCGTGTTGGTTCGCCGCGAGGCCAGCGCGCGTCCGCCAAAATCCGGCGTATAGCCCAGTGCCTCGACCGCCTTCATCACCCGTTCGCGCGTTGGTGCGATCACCCGGTCCGGCGCATTCAGGCAACGCGATACCGTCGCCGTCGACACTCCTGCCGCGCGCGCCACATCATCCAGTGTTGGTTTCGCAAAGTCGCTCATCGCCCCTCTTTGGATCACTATACCGGGACGATATCAAATGCACCATGTAAGCGCTTGCATAAATCTATGTAAGCGCTTACATTGACACTCGTTGGGAACCTTGGGAGGGGTCATGACGCAAGCTGGAAAATCCGCATTCTGGATCGCGGCCCTGTTTATGGTGCTGTTCACTGCAGATGTTCTCGCCGGCGCATTTTTTCGCGCGGCCTTCATGTCCGATGTCGCCGAAGCTTTGGTGCTTGCAATCTCCTGCTGTTTCTTTGTCGTCGGCATTCTCAGCCTCGAGGGGCAGGAGCGCGGCGGCCAATCCACAACAATTCAAGGGGAGGAGGAAACCCGATGACAGACAGGAAAATCCAGAATGAAGTGGCTTCGGTCGAGAGGCGCAATTTTCTCAAGCTGACCGGCGCAGGCGCATTTACAGTCGCCATGGTGGCCGGTGCCGCGGGCACGTTGTGGTCGGATCAGGCCGTGGCGCAGACCGCAAAGGAAGAGAGTGAGCGCGAGGCCGCGGCCGAGCACGTCATGACCATTGCCACCGCTTATATTCTAGGCGCGTCGCGCAGCTACCCGATCATGCAGCTTGACCTGAAGGAAAACATCCAGAACGCCACAAATGGCAAGGTCTATGTCCGGCTTGCGCCCGGCGGCCAGCTCGGTGCCGGTGGTGCTCTCGTGCAGAAGGTGCAGAGCGGCACCATTCAGGCAGCCCAGCACTCGCTGTCAAACTTCGCGCCCTTCGCACCGGCTGCCGACCTGATCAATCTGCCCTATTTCTGCGGCGCCAATCAGAAATTCGTCAATCTGGTGACGTCCGACACCTGGAAGTCGGAAGTCCATCCGAAGATCGAGGCTGCCGGTTTCAAGCCGCTGTTCTACATCGTCATCGACCCGCGCGTCGTCGCAGTCCGCAAGGGCGGCAACGTGGTCATGAGCCCGGCTGACATGGCGGGTGTCAAGTTCCGCGTTCCCGGTTCTGCGATGCTGCAGCAATACTACCGCATGGTCGGCGCCAACCCGACCCCGGTGGCCTGGGGCGAAACCCCCTCTGCCATCAAGCAGGGTGTTGCCGATGCGCTCGATCCGTCCGTCGGCGCACTCTATGTCTTCGGCTTCAAGGACATTCTCAGCCACGTCACTTTCACCCAGGCCGTTCCTGACAGCCAGGTCTTCTCGATGAATCTCGAATGGTTCAATGCCTTGCCTGCCGATGTGCAGGAAGGCATCGAGTTTGCCGGGGAAATCACCGCCCAGCAAAACCTCGCCAAGGTTCCCGCGGCCCGCAACTACGCCATGTCCGAATTGCGCAAGTCCGGTGTCGAATTCCACTCCCTGAGCGATGATCAGCTGGCCGAATGGAAAGACGTTGGCGGCTACCAGAAGTCCGATTGGGACAGTTTCAAGGCAGAGCTCGCCGGGTCGATGGACGTCTTCAACAAGCTCGATGAAGCCGCCAGCACGATGGGCCGTTACTACGTCCACGACGCGTAATGCCTGATCCGGGCCGGCGCCTGAGCGGGCGCCGGCTCACCCGAAAGTCTTTCATGTCGGCTCGCGCCGCCAGGGCATGGTCCCGGCGGCGACGCAGGAGGGGATAGGCGTGCCAGGATTTCTCAAAGCACTCGACAGGAATGCGGAACGGTGGGCCCTGCTGGTCTTCTACGTGCTGCTGGTGGTGACGATGGCCGTCGAAGTGGTGCGCCGCGAAGCCTTTGCCTACTCTTCGATCTGGGGCGAGGAGGTCGTGCGCTACTCGTTCATCTACCTCGCTTGGATAGGTGCGGCCTCGGCGGTGCGCGAACGCGCCCATATCCGCATCGATGTGATCATGCATTATCTCGGCCCGCGCATGAAGGCGCTTCTCTACATGCTGGGCGATCTGGTGATGCTGGCCGTCGCCCTCGTTGCGCTCTACTGGTCATTCGAAACCGTCACCGTGTCGTGGAAATTCGGATCGGTCAGTCATGGCCTGCGCGTCTCCATGGTCTGGTTCCTGCTGGCGGTACCCATTGGTTTCACGCTTCTGATCGCAAGGCTGATCCAGTCCTTCATCCATGACGTCATCTCGCTTCGAACCGGCAGGCCCGTGTTCGAAGGCAACCAGCTCTTTGATTGAGGATCAGCCATGTTGTGGAATCAGCAATTAAACACGGTTGTCCTGGGGTGGGATTTCTATGCGCCGGTGATCCTGTTCGTCGTCCTGTGCGCACTCGCCATTCCGGTCTGGGCGGCAATCGGCTCGGCCGCGATCATGATGTTGATCATGTCCGGCGCGTTGCCGCTGTCCCTGGTCGGCGAATCCCTGTTTGACGGGATTGATCATTTTGCCCTTACCGCGATCCCGCTGTTCATTCTGACCGGCGATGTGCTGGTCCGCACCGGGCTGAGCCGCAAGTTTCTCGATGTGGCCGAAGCGCTGACCTGCTGGACCAAGGGCGGCTTTGGCTCCGCCACGGTTCTGGTTTGCGGCATGTTTGCTGCGATTTCAGGTTCTGATGCCGCCGGCGCCGCTGCCGTCGGCCGGATGACCATCGGCCGTCTGGTGGAAAGCGGCTATCCGCGGCCCTATGCCTGCGCCCTGGTCGCCGCCGGCGCCTGCACCGGCATCCTGATCCCGCCGTCGATCGCCTACATCATCATCGGCCTGGTGCTTGGGATCTCCGCTTCCACGCTGTTCCTGGCGGCGCTCATTCCCGGGATCTGCATCCTGGTCTCGATCCTTATCACCAACATCGTCGTCAACCGGATCTACAAATATGAAGGCGGCGAGCCGATGACATTTGCCGAGTGGGGCGGCAATCTGGGCGCGACACTGAAGTCCGGCTGGTATGCATTCCTGGTGCCCGGCATCATCTTTTACGGCATCTTCTCCGGACGTCTCACCCCCACGGAAGCAGGCGCCACCGCCGTCATCGTCACCATCATCATGGGGTTTTATCTCAAAACATTGAGACTGTCCGATTTCCCCGCGATGCTGCTCGGGTCCGCCAAGGTGGTCGGTGTAATTCTGCCGATCATCGCCTTCTCGCTGCCGCTGGCCCAGGCGCTTGCCATCATGGGCGTGCCGCAAGGCTTCGTCGCCGCCGTCACATCGATCAGCGAAGACCCCAACATTCTCATCCTGCTGATGATCTTCATCCTGATCGCCGCCGGCTGTGTGATGGAGACGACGCCCAACATCGTCATCCTGGCGCCGATCCTCAAGCCGCTGGCCGACAACATCGGCATGAACGAGATCCAGTTCTGCATCATGATGATCACCTCGCTCGGGGTCGGCTTCATCACCCCGCCGCTCGGTCTCAATCTGTTCGTCGTGTCTGGCATCACCGGTGAGTCGATTCTGAAAATAGCCTGGCAGGCGATTCCCTTCGTATTCTTCATGCTGCTCGTCGTGCTGATCATTGCCTATGTGCCTGCACTCTCAACAACCCTGTTGCCCGAAATCTACCAGTAGGAGTTCGCGGTCATGTCCCGCATCTATCTCAAGAAAGCCGAAAAAACCTCTTCCACCGATTCCGGCTCCGTGCGCGATGCCGTGCAGTCGATCCTCGATGAAATCGAGGCCGGGGGTGAGGCGGCGGCAAAGAGCTACGCCGAGAAATTTGACCGCTACACCGGAAACATCATCGTCACCCGCGACGAGATCGATGAAGCCGCAGCAAGCCTGCCGCAAAAGCTCAAGGACGATATCCGCTTCGCCCATGACAATGTGCGCAAATTCGCCGTCGCCCAGAAGCAGACCCTGAGCGATGTCGAGGTCGAGATCGTGCCCGGGCTCATCGCTGGCCAGAAGACCATCCCCATCGAGGCTGCCGGCTGTTACGTGCCCGGCGGGCGCTACAGCCATGTCGCCTCGGCGATCATGACCGTAACCACGGCAAAGGTCGCAGGCTGCGGCCACATCACCGTCTGTTCGCCGCCGCGGCCCGATGTCGGGGTTCATCCGGCGATCCTCTACACCGCCGATATCTGCGGCGCCGACACCATTCTTGCGATGGGCGGAGTGCAGGGCGTGGCCTCGATGGCCTTTGGCCTGTTCGGCGTGCCGTCCTCGGGCATTCTGGTCGGCCCCGGCAACCAGTTCGTTGCCGAAGCCAAGCGCATCCTGTTCGGCCGCGTCGGGATCGACATGTTTGCCGGTCCCACCGACAGCCTGATCCTGGCCGACAAGCATGCTGATCCGGAAATCGTCGCCGCCGATCTGGTGGGTCAGGCCGAGCATGGCTACAATTCACCGGTCTGGCTCGTCACCGACGACCGCGCATTGGCCGAAACGGTCATGGCACTGGTGCCCAAGCACATCGCCACGCTGCCTCAGGTCAACCGCGACAATGCCGAAGCCGCCTGGCGCGATTTCGCCGAGGTGATCCTTTGCGACAGCCGCGAGGACATGGCTGCGACCTCCGATGAATATGCGCCCGAGCACCTCACCGTGCAGGCTGACGATCTCGACTGGTGGCTGAATCGTCTCGGCTGCTACGGCTCGCTGTTCCTTGGTGAGGAAACAACGGTGGCCTTCGGCGACAAGGCCTCAGGCACCAACCACGTGCTGCCGACCTCGGGAGCTGCGCGCTACACCGGTGGGCTGTCGGTCCACAAGTTCATGAAGATCGTCACCTGGCAGCGCGCCACCCGCGACGGCGCCAGGCCGATTGCCGAGGCGACGGCCAGGATCTCGCGGCTCGAGGGGATGGAGGGCCATGCCCGCACCGCCGATATCAGGTTGCGTAAATATTTCCCCGGCGAGAATTTTGATCTCTCGGGCACGGGGCAGGACATCTGAGATGAGCCGCAGCGATCTGTTCGATCTGACCGGCCGCGTGGCGCTGGTGACTGGCGCAAGTTCCGGACTGGGGAGGGCCGCCGCAAGCTTCCTGGTTCAGGCCGGCGCCCAGGTGGTCGGTGTGGCGCGCCGCGCCGCAGCACTTGAGCAATGGCGGAACGAGGCGGGCGGCGAGACCGCGCCCCTTGCCGCCGACTTGGCGACAGAGACCGATTATGCTGCACTCGCTGACAGGGTCGCCGATCCGTTCGGTCCACCGGATATCCTAGTCAATGCCGCCGGTCTCAATCTGCGCCAGTCCGCAGATCAGGTCACGCCGGAAGGCTGGGCGCAAACCATCGCGCTCAATCTCACGGTTCCGTTTTTCCTGGCCCAGGCGCTGATTCCGGCCATGCGCGAACGACACTGGGGCCGGATCATCAATTTCGCCTCGTTGCAATCGCGCCGGGCTTTCACCAACGGCATTGCCTATGGTGCGTCCAAGGGCGGGGTCGAGCAGATGACCCGCGCCATGGCCGAGGCCTGGTCGCGTGACGGCATCAACGCCAATGCGCTGGCGCCAGGCTTCTTCCCCACCGAACTCACCGGCCCGGTCTTCGCCGACGAGGCCGTTTCCGCCATGCATGCGGCATCCACCTGCATCGGCCGCAATGGCGAGATGGCCGACATTGAAGGTCCGCTGCTGTTCCTGGCATCCGGCGCCTCGGCCTATGTTACCGGTCAGGTTCTCTTCGTCGACGGGGGATACACCGCCAAATGAAAGCGCTCGTCTACACCGCGCCCGAAACCCTCGCCTATCGTGAAGAACCTGCGCCTGAGCTACCGGCCGGCGAATGCCTCGTCCGGGTTGAAGCGGTGGGCATCTGCGGCTCCGACATGCATGCCTATCTCGGCCATGACGAGCGGCGGCCCGCGCCGCTGATCCTTGGGCATGAAGCAGCCGGTGTGGTGATAGACGGACCGGGCACGGGCCGTCGCGTCACCGTCAATCCGCTGGCCACCTGTGGTCAGTGCAAGGCTTGCAGGGAAGGGCGCAACAATCTGTGTCCCAAGCGCCAGATCCTGTCGATGGCGCCCCGTCAGGGGGCTTTTGCCGAACTCATTGCCATCCCGCCGCAAAATCTGGTCGAAATGCCCGATCATGTCTCTTTCGAGAAAGCATGTCTGGCAGAACCCCTGGCCTGTGGCTGGCATGCCATGCGCCTGGGCGCGCGCGCTCTCGGCGGCTTGCTGGACACCAGGTGTCTGGTCATCGGCGGCGGCGCGATCGGCCTTGGAGCTGCACTGGCGCTGAAAGCCAACGGAGTTTCCGACATCACCATCAGTGAAGCCAATCAAAAACGGGTTCCGGCCTTGACCTCGGCCGGCGATTTCAGCGTCGTCACGCCGGACGATATCCTGGCCCAGGATCCCGGTGGATATGATCTGGTGATTGATTGCGTCGGCTTTTCCGCAACCCGGGCGTCAGCCAGCCGCGCTGTCCGGCCAGGCGGTGTCATCGTCCACATCGGACTGGGAGACGCTGCCGGCGGGATCGATATCCGCCGGCTCACCTTGCAGGAAATCAGCTTCATTGGAGCCTACACCTACACGCCGCAGGATTTCCGCGACACGGCTGCAGCGATTTTCAGCGGCCTTCTTGGAAGTCTTGACTGGGCCGAGCTACGCGCGCTTGAAGATGGTGCCGAAGCCTTCTCCGATATCCGGGCCGGGCGGGCGGCTGCCCCCAAGATCATTCTCAAGCCTTGAACCGACGTCTGGTCCTACCGGCGCAAACGATATGGACAGTCACGGGTCATTTCCCGCTGCTAATGTTCGTGGCTAGAGCCGTGTCGCGCCTGGGCAGCACGGCCGGTCTTCACCCTGGTTTGTTTTGATGAATTTTTGAATTGCGGAGCTGAATATATGGCCATTTCCGATTTGCAGGTGCGCGCGCGAAGCCTGTTTCCCGGCCTGCTGCTGGCACTGACGATTGCCGCCGCCGCGAAATTCCTGTCGGAGCATTATGCCGCTCCGGTAATGCTGTTTGCGCTGCTGATCGGGATGGCCTTCAACTTCATGGCCGATCAGGAGCGAACTTCGGAGGGTGTGGTCTTTGCCTCCAAGACCCTGCTCCGGCTTGGCATCGTCCTGCTCGGCGCGCGCATCACATTGGGCGATATCGCCGGCATCGGCACCTCCGGGCTGGCCACGGTGGCTGCGCTGATGGCGCTGACCATCGGTTTCGGCTTCGTCTGCGCCAAGCTGTTCTCGCGCGGCTGGCGCTTTGCCGTCCTGACCGGCGGCGCTGTCGCGATCTGCGGCGCATCGGCAGCGCTGGCGCTTGCGGCGGTCATACCGGCCAATGACAAGACCGACCGCAATGTGCTGTTCACGGTCGTCGCCGTCACCACCCTGTCGACCATCGCCATGATCATCTACCCGGTTCTCTTTGGCCTGGCCGGATTGAGCGACGCGCAAAGCGGTTTTCTCATCGGCGCCACGGTGCATGATGTGGCTCAGGTTGTGGGCGCCGGGTATTCGATCTCGACCGAGGCCGGCGACACCGCGACCATTGTCAAGCTGCTGCGGGTGACACTCTTGCCCGTGGTTCTGATCATCGTTGCCCTGGCCACCGCGCGCCGTGAAACCGGCTTTTCCCAGGTGCGGCTGCCGCTCTTCGTGGTCGGCTTCGGCGCTGTCACGATCGCCAACAGCACCGGGCTGATCCCCGTAGCCGCCGCCGATTTGCTGGTTGATGCATCCTCCTGGTTTCTGGTCATCGCCATTTCGGCGCTGGGCGTGCGTACCAACATGAAGGCGATGATGGAGCTGGGCTGGCGGCATGTGGCTGTCATCGTGGTTGAAACCCTGTTTCTCCTGGCCCTGGCCTGGGCCGCGGTCTCGCTCGGATTGGCAGGAATCTGACAGCCGGTTGGCTATCCAAGCCGGTGCTTGTGCGCCCGGTTCAGCTCGGCAGAAGGCGCTATATCGGCCGGCATTCCTGCCGCCGCGCGTGCTTGACACGCCCATGCCCCTGTGTCCTCATTGAACCCTCCACAAGGGCGACAAGGAAAAACTCCGCGCCTGCATGCTGTGAGAACAGGGAACTTCAACTGGGAGCGGTATAATGAAACAAGTTCAAAGAGTTATAGCGGCAGGGCTGATGTGCGCTGCTGCTGCCTTTGCGCCGGTTGCGGCTCAGGCAGAGACGCCGGCCGACACACTCATTCAGGCTTGGGCAATTGACGACATCATAACGCTTGACCCGGCTGAAGTGTTCGAGTTCTCGGCCTCGGAAATCCTTGGCAATGCCTACCAGGGTCTGGTCGGCTACAACGTCGAGGATGTCTCCGAGATTTTTGGCGTCGTGGCCGAGAAGTGGGAGATCTCCGAGGACGGCAAGACTTTCACCTTTACCATCCGCCCAGACATGAAGTTTGCCTCCGGCAACCCGATCACTGCGGATGACGCAGTCTACACCTTGCAGCGTGTGATCAAGCTCGACAAGTCACCGGCCTTCATTCTCACCCAGTTCGGTTTCACTGCCGACAATGTCGACGCCATGATCCGCAAGACCGGCGACATGACCTTCGAATTCGAAATGGACAAGGCCTATGCGCCGACGCTGGTGCTTTACTGCCTGACCGCCACGGTGGGCTTCATCGTCGACAGCGAGCTGGTCAAGAGCCACGAGGAAGACGGTGATTTCGGCTACAACTGGCTGAAGACCAATTACGCCGGTTCCGGCCCCTTCACCATCCGCGACTGGCGCGCCAACGAGGCCGTGGTGCTTGAGCGTAACGACAATTATTCCGGCGATGCCCCGGCAATGGCCCGCGCCATCTATCGTCACATTCCCGAAACCGCGACCCAGCGACTGCTGCTGGAGCAGGGCGATATCGACATCGCCCGCAATGTCAGCGCCGAGGAAATGGCCGCCATGTCGACCAATGCCGACATCGTCATCGAAAGCGGCGTCAAGGGATCGATCTACTATCTCGGACTGAACCAGAAAAACGAGAACCTGGCCAAGCCCGAGGTTCGCCAGGCGATGAAATATCTCGTCGATTACGCGACCATCTCCGACACCATCATGAAGGGCAAGGTGGTGCCGCATCAGGCCTTCCTGCCGCGCGGCTTCCTTGGCGCGCTGGAAGACACGCCGTTTGCGCTCAATGTCGACAAGGCCAAGGAACTGCTCGCCGAAGCAGGTCTGGCTGATGGCTTCACGGTCACCATGGACACCCGCAACACGCCGGAAATCACTTCGATGGGACAGGCCATCCAGCAGACCATGGCGCTGGCCGGCATCAACATGGAACTGATCCCGGGCGACGGTCAGCAGACGCTGACCAAGTACCGCGCCCGCAATCACGATATCTATATCGGACGCTGGGGCCCTGATTATCAGGATCCGCACACCAATGCCGATACCTTTGCCCGCAATCCCGACAACTCCGATGACGCCGCGTCCAAGCCGCTTGCCTGGCGCAATGCCTGGGACATCCCGGAAATGACGCTCAAGGCGGACGCAGCGATCCTCGAGGCTGATGCGGCCAAGCGCGCCCAGATGTATATCGATCTGCAGACCGAACATCAGCAGGTCTCGCCGTTCGTCATCATGTTCCAGGAGATCGAGGTTCTGGCACGCCGCAAGAATGTTGAAGGCTTCATCATCGGGCCGTCGTTCAACGACAACTCGTTCAAGGCGGTGACCAAGTAATTGGCGACTGCGACCTCCCTTGCGGAAGGGCGCCCACGCGCCCTCCCGGCTATTCTCGGCAAGGCCATCCGGCTGCTTGCCACAATCGCCGTCACCATTTTCGGCCTTCTGGTCGTTACCTTCCTGATTGGCCGCGTGGTGCCGGTCGACCCGGTGCTTGCCGTGGTCGGCGACCGGGCTTCGCAATCGACCTATGACAAGGCCTTCGTCGAGCTCGGCCTCGACCGCCCGCTCTATGTCCAGTTCGGCCTCTATGTCGAAAAAGCCGTAACCGGTGATTTCGGCGAGAGCCTTCTGACCAAGAAGCCGATCATCGAGGACATTGCCCGGGCCTTTCCCGCAACCTTGGAACTGGCCACCGTGGCCATCCTGATCGGTACGCTGTTCGGCATTCCGGTCGGGGTCTGGGCGGCGGTCCGGCAGGGCAAGCTGGTCGACCAGGTGGTGCGCATCATTGGGCTGATGGGCTATTCCGCGCCGATCTTCTGGCTCGGCCTGCTCGGGCTTCTGCTCTTCTACGCCAAATGGGGCATTGTCGCCGGCCCGGGCCGCATCGACATTTCCTATGAATATGCCTTCACCCCCACAACCGGACTGTTTCTCATCGATACCGCGATGCAGGGGCAATGGGCCGCCTTCCGCAACGTGGTTTCGCACATCGCCTTGCCGGCAGCACTGCTTGGCTATTTTTCCATGGCCTATATCGCGCGCATGACCCGCAGTTTCATGCTCAACGAGCTGGCTCAGGAATATGTCGTCACAGCACGGGTCAAGGGCGTCGCCGAATGGCGCATCATCTGGGTGCACGCGCTCAGGAATGCCGCCGTGCCGCTGGTCACCGTCATCACGCTCTCCTATGCCAGCCTGCTCGAAGGTTCGGTGCTGACCGAAACCGTCTTCGCCTGGCCCGGCCTCGGCCAGTATCTGACCAACTCGCTGCAAAACGCCGACATGAACGCCGTGCTTGGCGGCACCCTGCTCATCGGCATCATCTTCGTCGGCCTCAACCTATTGTCCGATTTCCTCTACACCGTGCTTGATCCCCGGGTCAGGAGACGCTCATGAGCACCCCGGTTCCACGCCAGAGCCTCGGCGAGTGGCTCACCAGCGAGCAGCCGGCCTCGCGCAATCAGGCGCGGCTTGGCCAGATCTGGCGCACATGGGTGCTGTTTAGCGGCAACCGCCTCGGCATGATCGGCCTGGGCATTGTCGTTCTGCTGGTGCTGGTCGCGATCTTTGCCAATGTCATCGCGCCCTATGATCCCCTGCTCGGCGGCGATCTGCGCACCGAACGCCTGCTGCCGCCCTCATGGGATCATCTGATGGGCACCGATGATCTGGCCCGCGACATCTTCAGTCGCGTGGTGCACGGCGCCCGGCTGACGCTGCTGGTGGTGGCGCTGGTCGCCATCATCGCCACGCCGATCGGCCTGCTGGTCGGCACCGTGTCGGGCTATTTCGGCGGCTGGGTCGACACCGTGCTGATGCGCATCACCGACATCTTCCTGGCCTTCCCGCGGCTGATCCTGGCGCTGGCCTTTGTGGCCGCCCTCGGTCCGGGCATCGAAAACGCCATCATTGCCATCGCCATTACCTCCTGGCCGCCCTATGCAAGGCTGGCCCGCGCCGAAACGCTGACCATCCGCAATGCCGAGCACATCGACGCGATCCGGCTGCAAGGCGCATCTGCGCCGCGCATCATCTGGGGCCACGTGGTGCCGCTCTGCCTGTCCTCGGTGATCATCCGCGTGACCCTCGACATGGCGGGCATCATCCTCACCGCAGCCGGGCTGGGCTTTCTGGGACTTGGCGCGCAGCCGCCACAGCCCGAATGGGGTGCGATGATTGCCGGCGGCCGCCGCTTCATCATCGATTACTGGTGGGTCGCCACCATGCCCGGCATTGCCATCTTCGCCGTCTCGCTTGGCTTCAACCTGCTCGGCGACGGCCTGCGCGACGTGCTTGACCCGAAGGCCGAGAAATGAACCCGCTGCTGACAGTCGAAAATCTGCGCATCGCCTTTCCCTCACGCCAAGGCCCGGTCGAGGTCGTGCGCGGTGTCAGCTTCAGCCTCGGTCGTGAACGCTTGGGGATCGTCGGCGAAAGCGGATCCGGCAAATCCCAGACCGGCCGCGCCATTCTCGGCCTGACTCCGGTGACAGGCACCGCGACCGCCGACCGGCTCGAATTCGACGGCATTGATCTGCGCAATGCCAGCCCGCGGCAATGGCGCAAGCTGCGCGGCGCCCGCATGTCGATGGTGATGCAGGACCCGAAATTCTCCCTCAACCCGGTGATGACCATCGGCAAGCAGCTGATGGAGGCGGTCAAGCTGCATGGCGGCAAGTCGGAAGCCCGGGACAAGTCGCTCGCCATGCTTGAAGCGGTGCAGATCCGTGATCCGGAGCGGGTGATGGCGGCCTACCCGCATGAACTGTCCGGCGGCATGGGCCAGCGCGCGATGATCGCCATGATGCTGGTCCCCGAGCCGGATTTGCTGATTGCCGATGAACCGACCTCGGCGCTTGACGTGACCGTGCAGATCGAGGTCCTGCGCATTCTTGATCGCCTGGTGACCGAGCGCGGCATGGGGCTGATCTTCATCAGCCATGACCTGCGGCTGGTCTCGACCTTCTGCGACCGGGTGCTGGTCATGTATGCGGGGCGTGTGGTCGAAGAACTTGATGCGCGGCGCATGGACGAGGCCAGTCATCCCTACACTAGGGGCCTGCTCAACTGTTTGCCGACCATCACCGGCGACACCCGCCCGCTGCCGGTTCTGGCGCGCGACGACGCATGGCTGGAGTAGGGACCGCACATGGCTCTCATCGAAATTGAGAATCTTGAAGTCACCTTCGATGGCGGCGACCGCCAGGTCCGCGCCCTGAAGGGCGTATCGCTTTCGGTCGAGGAAGAAGACAGCTTCGGCATCGTCGGCGAAAGCGGCTCCGGCAAGTCGACGGTTCTGCGCGCCCTGTGCGGCCTTGCGCCGGTGACGGCAGGCCGCATCAGCATCGGTGGCAAGCCCGTGCCGTCGCCGCGCGACCAGGCGTTTTACCGCCGGGTGCAGATGGTGTTTCAGGACCCCTATGCCTCTCTGCACCCGCGCCACACCATTGACCGGGTCCTGTCCGAGCCCTTGGCCATCCATGGCTTTGACCACGCCGAAAAACGCGTTGAACAGGCGCTGGAAGATGTCGGGCTGGGGTCGGGTTTCCGCTTCCGCTATCCGCACCAGCTCTCGGGTGGCCAGCGCCAGCGTGTCGCCATCGCCCGCGCGCTGATCCTCGAGCCGAAGATCATCCTGCTTGACGAGCCGACCTCGGCGCTCGATGCCTCGATCCAGGCCGAAGTGCTCAACCTGCTTGACCGGCTCCGCGCAGACCGTGGCCTGACTTATGTGCTGGTCAGCCACGATCTGGCTGTCGTCTCCCACATGTGCGACCGGCTGGTGGTGATGCAGTCGGGCGAAGTGGTCGAGGAGCTCACCCGCGAAGAGTTGCAAGCCCATGAGACCACCCGGACCTACACCCGCAACCTGCTGACGGCGAGCGCGGGCTTTACCCGCAGCCCCGCCCGTCCGCGCTGATGGAGCCCGCCATGGCAATCACGCCATTCTTCGACGGTCACAATGATTTCCTGCTGCGCCTGTTGCGCGCCCCTGAAAACCGCGAGGCTTTGTGGCTGGAGGGCGGGCAAGAGGGCCATCTCGACCTGCCACGCATGCAAAAGGCCGGGTTTGCCGGCGGCTTCTTCGCCATCTACATCCCGTCGCCGGAAGAGCCCGGCGCGCCCGATTATCAGGCGATGATGGACAGCCCACCCTACGACCTGCCGCTGCCGGACCTGATGACCGCCGACGAAACCCAGGCGACAGCCCTGCAGATGGCCGGGCACCTGATGTGGATGGAACGGGCCTCGAAAGGCGCGCTGAAAATCTGCCGCAGCTCGGACGATCTGCGCACCTGCATGCAAACTGGCACTATTGCAGCGATCATGCACATGGAGGGCGCCGAGGCCATCGGCCCCGATCTCGACGCGCTCTACGCCTTCCACGCCATGGGCCTGCGCTCACTCGGCCCGGTCTGGAGCAGGCCCACCGTCTTCGGCCACGGCGTCCCGTTTCGCTTTCCCGGCGACCCCGACACCGGACCCGGCCTGACTGATGCCGGCAAGGCGCTCGTCAAAGCCTGCAATGAACTCAGGATCCTGATCGACCTGTCGCACCTTAACGAGAAGGGCTTCGACGATGTCGCGAAGCTGTCGGATGTGCCGCTGGTCGCCACCCATTCCAACGCCCACGCGGTCACGCCCTCGACCCGCAACCTGACCGACCGCCAACTGGCGATGATCCGCGAGAGCGGCGGCATGGTCGGCCTCAACTACGCCACCGTGTTCCTGCGCGACGACGGCCGCAAGGCAACAGACTGCGGCTGGGACCCGGTCATGCGCCACCTCGATCACCTCGTCGAAAAGCTCGGCGAAGACCATGTCGGCTTCGGCTCCGATTTCGACGGCGCCGAGTTGCCCGATGTGATCGGCGATGTGACGGGGGTGCAGGCGCTGATCGGTCAGATGCGTGAACGCCAATATGGCAAGGAGTTGATCGAAAAGATCGCCCGCCGGAATTGGATATCGCTGCTGGAGCGGACTTGGGGGACGTAATGTCTCTGGCGCGTCTGTCCCCTCATCCGTCTCCGATCGTTCACGGAACGCCCGGATCCACCTTCTCCCACGAGGGGAGAAGGAAGGGGCTTGGGACCTGCAGCAGCTTGCATTGGCGGTAAAGTAGGCATAGTCGCGGAATTGCAAAGGATCAGATCGGCCTGCATTCTTGCTTTGCGACAGGTCATGAAGGAAGCTTGGCGTTCGATAGAAAGCAGGCTTGTACTGGACCTCCCTTCTCCCCTCGTGGGAGAAGGTGGATGCGGCGGTTCCGTGAACCGGCGCAGACGGATGAGGGGCTTGGCATGAGCAAGGACATGAACCGGTTGCGCGGCTTTGCACGCGATATGCGCAGCGCTCCGACTGAGGCGGAAGAACGGCTGTGGGGCGCGTTACGCAACCGGCGGCTCGACAAGCTGAAGTTCCGGCGGCAGGTGCCGATTGGTGGCTTTATCGCAGATTTTGTCTGCATGGAGGCGAAGCTGATTGTGGAGCTGGATGGCAGTCAGCATGCGGAAAGCACCCGGGACAGGACCCGTGATGCAAACCTGGAAGAACGTGGCTTCCGAGTTTTGCGACTGTGGAATGACGATGTGATGCGTGATCTCGACAGTACGTGCGCGACAATCCTGGCCTTTGCGCGGGATCCGTCGCTCAAGCAGGATTGGCGGTAGAAGATCCCTCATCCGTCTCCGGGCGTTCGCGGAACGCCCGGATCCACCTTCTCCCACGAGGGGAGAAGGAAGCGGGAGGGCTCACATATTCCGCTTCAGTCCCGAAATGCGCGCCAGCACGGCATTGGCCGCATCCAGCACATTCGAGCCGGGTCCGAAGATCTCGGCCACGCCTCTCTCCCGCAAAAACGCATAGTCCTGCTCGGGAATGACGCCGCCGACCACCACCTGGATGTCGGCGCGGTCCTTGTCTTTCAGCCGGGTGATCAGTTCGGGCACCAGCGACTTGTGCCCCGCCGCGAGCGATGAGACGCCGACCACGTCGACACCCAGTGCAATCGCCTTGTCGGTTACTTCGGCAGGGGTCTCGAACATGTCGGTCAGATCCACCTTGAAGCCCATGTCGGCGAATGCGGTGGCGATCACCTTGGCACCGCGGTCATGGCCGTCCTGGCCCATCTTGGCGACCAGCACATGCGGCGCGCGGCCCTTCTCAGTGGTGTAATCGGCAATGCGTGACCGGATCGCCTTGTACTCCGGATCGTCGTGATAGACGTCTTCGTAGACGCCGCCGATCACCTTGGTTGTGGCGTGGTGGCGGCCGCCGAAGCCGCGCTCCATGGCGTCGGAAATCTCTCCCAGCGAAGCCCGCGCCCGTGCCGCCTCGACGGCAGCAGAGAGCAGGTTGCCTTTGCCCGATGTCGCTACCTGTTCCAGCGCCGCAATGGCCGCCTCGTGCGCCTTCGGATCGCGGCTGTCGCGCATTTTCTTCAGCCGCGCCACCTGGCCGGCGCGCACCTTGTCGGTGTCGATGTTGAGAATGTCGACCTGCGGCTCGTCGGCAAGCCGGAACCGGTTGACCCCGACGATCACGTCCTCGCCCCGGTCGATCCGTGCCTGCCGCCGAGCGGCGGCTTCCTCGATCCGCATTTTTGGCAGGCCCTGCTCGACTGCCTTTGTCATGCCGCCCAGCGCCTCGACTTCGGCGATCAGCTCCCAGGCCTTCTCGGCCAGATCGGCGGTCAGCTTCTCGACATAGTAAGAGCCGCCGAGCGGGTCGACGACATTGGTCACGCCGGTCTCGTGCTGCAGGATCAGCTGGGTGTTACGGGCGATCCGGGCGGAAAATTCTGTCGGCAGCGCGATGGCTTCATCGAACGAATTGGTGTGCAGTGACTGGGTACCACCAAGCACCGCGGCCATGGCTTCGAACGCGGTGCGGACCACATTGTTGTAGGGGTCCTGCTCGGTCAGCGACACGCCGGAGGTCTGGCAATGGGTGCGAAGCATCTTCGAGCGCTCGGACTTGGCGCCGAAATCACTCATGATCTTCGACCACATGGCCCGCGCCGCGCGCAGTTTCGCGGCTTCCATGAACACGTTCATGCCGATGCAGAAGAAGAACGACAGCCGGCCCGCAAAGGCGTCGACATCAAGTCCCTTGCTCTGTGCGGCGCGGACATATTCCATGCCGTCGGCCAGCGTATAGGCGAGCTCCTGCGCCAGCGTCGCTCCGGCTTCCTGCATGTGGTAACCGGAAATCGAGATCGAGTTGAACTTCGGCATTTCCTTCGACGTGAACTCGATGATGTCGGCCACGATCCGCATCGAGGGCTCGGGCGGATAGATATAGGTGTTGCGGACCATGAACTCCTTGAGGATGTCGTTCTGCACCGTGCCGGTGAGTGCCGCGCGCTCGACGCCCTGTTCCTCGCCGGCGACAATGAACATCGCCAGCACCGGAATGATCGCACCGTTCATGGTCATCGACACGCTCATCTCGCCCAGCGGAATGCCGTCGAACAGGATCTTCATGTCCTCGACCGAATCGATCGCCACCCCGGCCTTGCCGACATCGCCGGTCACCCGCGGATGATCGGAATCATAGCCACGGTGAGTGGCGAGATCGAAGGCGACCGACAGGCCCTTTTGCCCGGCAGCCAGGTTCTTGCGGTAAAACGCGTTGCTCTCCTCCGCCGTCGAAAACCCCGCATATTGCCGGATCGTCCAGGGCTGACCCGCATACATGGTCGAGCGCACACCGCGCGTGAACGGCGCGAAGCCCGGCAGTTCGGAGGCAGCACTTTCGGGCAGGTCCTCCGCGGTGTAGAGCGGCTTCAGCGTGATGCCTTCCGGCGTCTCGGTGTTCAGGCTCTCGATCGGCTTGCCCTTGAGATCCTTGGTGGCCAGCTCGAGCCAGTCGCGGGTGGTCTTGCTCATTTCGCAAACTCCATGATGATCTCGTCAACGGCGAGGCTGTCGCCGGGCTTCACCGGGATCCGCGAAACCACGCCCTTGCGTTCGGCCTTGAGCACGTTTTCCATCTTCATTGCCTCGACCACCGCCAGTGTCTGGCCTTCCTGCACCTCGTCGCCCTCGTTGACAGCGATCGAGACGATCAGGCCGGGCATCGGACAGAGCAGCAGGCTCGATGTGTCAGGCGCCACCTTCTCCTTCATCAGCCGGGCCAGCTCGGCCACCCGCGGGCTGAACACCTGCACCCGCACATCGACGCCAAGCTGCCGCAGCCGCCATCCGGCGTCGGCGGGTTCGACCTTGATGGCGTTCGTCTCTCCGTCGATATCGAAGATCGCGAGCCTGGCACCCGGCGTCCAGTCGGTTGTCACGGCCAGCGGCTCCCGGCCCGGCAGCCGCACCATGAAAACGTCGTCGGTGTCATCGATATGCCCGGTAATTTCCCGGCCCGCGATCCGCACCACCTTGTCCTCATGCGCCCGTTTTTCTGCCTGGCTGAAGCGCGCCCCGGAAATCTGCGCATTGCGCTCGCCCAGAATGTGGCTCAGCAGCAGGGCCGCGATGGCGAAGCGCTCGATGGTGGCATCATTGGGCGGAACCGGGGCGAAACCGTCGGGATATTCCTCGGCAATGAAGCCGGTCGACAGCCGGCCCTCGCGCCAGCGCGGATGCTGCATCAGCGCCGATAGGAACGGCAGATTGTGGCCGATGCCCTCGACCTCGAACCGGTCCAGCGCGTCGGCCATGGCGTCCACCGCCGCAAGCCGCGTCGGCGCATGGGTGCACAGCTTGGCCACCATCGGGTCGTAGAACATCGAGATCTCCGAGCCCTCGGTGACACCGGTGTCGTTGCGGATGGTAATCCCCTCGTCGCTCGTGCCCTCCTGCGGCGGCCGGTAGCGCGTCAACCGGCCGATCGAGGGCAGGAAATTGCGGTAGGGATCCTCGGCATAGAGACGGCTTTCCACCGCCCAGCCATTGAGCTTCACATCGTCTTGCGTGAAGGGAAGTTTCTCGCCGGCGGCCACCCGGATCATCTGCTCGACCAGGTCGATGCCGGTGATCAGCTCGGTCACCGGATGCTCGACCTGAAGCCGCGTGTTCATCTCGAGGAAATAGAAGTTGCGGTGCTTGTCGACGATGAACTCCACCGTGCCGGCTGACTGGTAATCGACGGCCTTTGCCAGCGCCACCGACTGCTCGCCCATGGCCTTGCGCGTTGCCTCGTCGAGGAAAGGCGAGGGCGCTTCTTCCACCACCTTCTGGTTTCGCCGCTGGATCGAGCATTCGCGTTCGCCCAGATAGATCGTGTTGCCATGGCTGTCGGCGATCAGCTGGATCTCGATATGCCGCGGTTCTTCGATGAACTTCTCGATGAAGATCCGGTCGTCGCCAAACGAGCTCGCCGCCTCCGATTTCGAGCGCGAAAATCCCTCGCGCGCCTCGGCGTCGTTCCAGGCAATTCGCATGCCCTTGCCGCCGCCGCCGGCGGAGGCCTTGATCATCACCGGATAACCGATCTCGGCGGCGATCTTCGCCGCATGAGTCTCGTCGTCGATCAGCCCCATATGGCCCGGCACGGTGGAAACACCGGCTTCGGCTGCGATCTTCTTCGAGGTGATCTTGTCGCCCATCGCCTCGATGGCTTTGACCTTCGGGCCGATGAAGGCAATGCCCTCCTTCTCCAGCGCCTCGCAGAAAGACGCCCGTTCGGACAGGAACCCGTAACCCGGATGCACGGCCTGGGCGCCGGTCTGCTTGCAGGCCTCGATGATCTTCTCGGCAATCAGGTAGGACTGGTTGGCCGGCGGCGGACCGATATGCACGGCCTCGTCGGCCATTTCCACATGCACGGCATTGCGGTCGGCATCGGAATAGACCGCAACCGTCGCAATGCCCATGGCGCGCGCCGACTTGATCACCCGGCAGGCAATTTCACCACGGTTGGCGATCAGGATCTTGGAAAACATCATAGTTGCTCTCCCCCCTTGAGGGGGAGAAAGCCTTTTCCGGCGTTTGCGCGGGCTTTGCCCGAGCAAGTGCTTGGAAAAGGCAAGAGAGGGGGTCTAGCGTCCCGCTGCTGCTTGAATGATCTGCTCTGCGGCCCCATCAATATTCTCCTGTATGTCCTCGTTCCAGAACCTCAAGGTTCTGTAGCCCTTCATTTCAAAGTACCGGTCGCGCACACCATCACGTGCCGAACTGGCATGTTGCGATCCGTCCGCTTCCACGATCAGCAACCGCTCGTGGCAGACGAAATCGCAGATATAGGGGCCGAGAGGTTCCTGCCTCTTGAACTTCATTCCGCCCAACCTGCGCGCTCGCAGCTATTGCCAGAGCACATACTCGGCCTCCGTTGGATCGCGCCGCATTGTCTTTGCAAACCTGCGAAGCCTCTCCACCGTCAACCAACCCCCTCTCTTGCAATTTCTGGCGCTTAGCCTGCGGCTAAGCCACCGAAATTGCTTTCTCCCCCTCAAGGGGGGAGAGGTTTCTCACACCTCCAGCACATCCTCGAACGCTGCCGGATAGCTCGCCCGCCCCACGCGCTCGTCGATCTGAAGCAGGGCCTGATAGGACTGCGGATCGAATGGCTCCTCCGCGGGCACGATTTCGCGTCCGAACAGCCAGCTGATCCGTCCCGCATCGAGATTGCCCCGCTCGAACGGCTCGTCGCCGAACTTGTGCCACAGCGCATGCAGAAACGCGGCGTCGGCAAGCTTTTCCGTCGGCGTCCGGTCGGCCATGCGGCGCCGGTTGATGATCGCCGTCACGCCGCGCGGATTGGCGCGGCGGATGGTGAACTGGAACCCCGTGCCGGGCAGGCCGGACGGGATTCCGCGGTGCTTGGTCATTTCAGGCAGTTTTGCCATCAGCCCTTGCTCTCGTTCTCGGCATCGAGCTTGTCCTGGGTCCTGAGCTCGAAATCGCTGGCATCGTGACGCTCGCGCAACTGTTCGGAAGGCTCGCCGAATGCCCGGTTGACCATGCGGCCGCGCTTCACCGCGGGACGATCGGCGATCTGGTCGGTCCAGCGCTTCAGATTGGTGTAGATGCCGGTGTCGAGATAGGTGGCCGCATCATTGTAGACATTGCCCTGCATCAGCGTGCCGTACCAGGGCCAGATCGCCATGTCGGCAATCGAATACTCAGCTCCGGCCATGTACTCGTTCTTGCCAAGGTGCTTGTCGAGCACGTCGAGCTGGCGCTTGACCTCCATGGCGAAGCGGTCGATCGCGTACTCGATCTTCATCGGAGCGTAGGCATAGAAGTGCCCGAAGCCGCCGCCGAGGAACGGGCCGGAACCCATCTGCCAGAACAGCCAGTTGAGCGCCTCGGTGCGGGCGTGGTGTTCCTTGGGCAGGAACGCGCCGAATTTTTCGGCCAGATAAAGAAGAATCGAGCCGCTTTCGAACAGCCGCGTCGGTTCCGGCGTCGAATGATCGACCATTGCCGGGATCTTCGAGTTCGGGTTGACGTCGACAAAGCCCGACCCGAACTGGTTGCCTTCGCCGATATTGATCAGCCAGGCGTCATATTCCGCGCCCTTGTGGCCGGCGGCGAGCAGCTCCTCGAGCATCACCGTCACCTTCACGCCATTCGGCGTGGCCAGCGAGTAGAGCTGCAGCGGATGCTCGCCGACCTGCAGCTCCTGGTCATGCGTCGGGCCCGAGATCGGCCGGTTGATATTGGCGAAGCGGCCACCATTGCCCTGCTTCCATTCCCACACCTTGGCAGGCTCGTAGCCGGCTGGGAAATTGCTTTCGGGCGGGAACTTGTTTTCTTCAGTCATCAAATACGATCCTTGTTGGCGAGAAATGTCTCACCGCAGCATATAGGCCAAAAGTCGGACAATTGCAGCCGCCCCGCGCACCGAGCCTCCGGTCAAATACCCGTGAGCGCGGCCTCTTCCGTGCCTCATCCCAGATAATCCGCATCGTCCACCTTCTCGAGCCAGTCGACGACCACGCCATCCAGCGCTTCCTGGATGACCAGATGCGTCATCGCCACATCAGGCGATGCGCCATGCCAGTGTTTCTCGCCCGCCGGAAACCAGATCACGTCGCCCGGCCGGATCTCCTCCACCGGCCCGCCCTCGCGCTGCGCCCGGCCCACGCCCGCGGTGACGATCAGTGTCTGCCCCAGCGGATGCGTGTGCCACGCCGTCCGTGCGCCGGGCTCGAATGTCACCGACACGCCTTGAACCCGCCCCGGCTCCTCGGCCTGAAACAGCTTGTCGAGCCGCACGGTGCCGGTGAAGTAATCATCCGGCCCCTTGGCCGATGGAGTCGATCCTGCGTGGGTGATCTTCATGGCGTGGTCCTTTGGGTGGTGCGATGGTTCACAACGGAATGTTGTCGTGCTTACGCAATGGCTGCGTCACCTTCTTGGTCTTCAGCATTTCGAAGGCGCGGACCACGCGGCGGCGGGTTGAGTGCGGCATGATCACCTCGTCGATGAAGCCGCGTTGGGCGGCGACGAAGGGGTTGGCGAAGCGGTCTTCGTAATCGGCGGTGCGTTGTGCGATCTTGTCCGGGTCGCCAAGCTCGGAGCGGTAGAGGATCTCGGTCGCGCCCTTGGCCCCCATCACCGCGATCTGCGCGGTGGGCCAGGCATAGTTGACGTCGGCGCGGATGTGCTTGGACGCCATCACGTCGTAAGCGCCGCCATAGGCCTTGCGGGTGATCACGGTGACCTTCGGCACGGTGGCCTCGGCATAGGCGAACAAGAGTTTGGCGCCGTGCTTGATGATGCCGTTATATTCCTGGCCCACACCCGGCAGGAAGCCGGGAACATCGACCAGTGTCAGGATCGGAATGTTGAAGGCGTCGCAGAAGCGCACGAACCGCGCGGCTTTCTTCGATGAATCGATGTCGAGGCAGCCGGCCAGCACCATCGGCTGGTTGGCGACAACGCCGACGGTCGAGCCGTTGAGCCGGATGAAGCCGCAGAGAATGTTCTTGGCGTGGTTGGCCTGGATCTCGAAGAAATCGCCCTCGTCGCCGACCCGGGAAATCACCTCGCGCATGTCGTAGGGCTTGTTCGGATTGTCCGGGATCAACGTGTCGAGCGCATCCTCGATCCGGTCCGGCGCGTCGGCCGTCGGGATCACCGGTGGCGTCTCGCGGCTCGACAGCGGCAGGAAATCAAACATTCGCCGGATTTCGATCAGCGCCTCGACATCGTTGTCATAGGCCCCGTCGGCGACCGAGGATTTCTTCGTGTGGGTCGAGGCGCCGCCGAGTTCTTCCGCCGTGACGATCTCGTTGGTCACGGTCTTGACCACGTCCGGGCCGGTCACGAACATGTAGCTCGTGTCTTTCACCATGAAGATGAAGTCGGTCATCGCCGGCGAATAGACCGCGCCGCCCGCGCAGGGGCCCATGATCACCGAGATCTGCGGGATCACGCCCGAGGCCTGCACATTGCGCCAGAACACTTCGGCATAGCCGCCAAGCGACGCCACGCCTTCCTGGATACGCGCGCCGCCGGAATCATTCAGTCCGATCAGCGGCGCGCCGTTCTGTACCGCCAGATCCATCACCTTGCAGATCTTTTCCGCATGGGTCTCCGACAGCGAGCCGCCGAACACGGTGAAATCCTGTGAAAACACATAGACCGGGCGGCCATTGATGGTGCCCCAGCCGGTGATCACGCCGTCGCCGGGAAACACCTGGGCTTCCATGCCGAAATCGGTGCAGCGATGGGTCTTGTACATGTCGTATTCTTCGAACGACCCCTCGTCGAGCAGCACCTCGAGCCGCTCCCGCGCCGTCAGCTTGCCCTTGGCGTGCTGCGCGTCGATGCGCTTTTGTCCGCCGCCAAGCCGGGCCTGTTCGCGCCGGTGTTCAACCTCTTCGATAATTTCCCGCATCACAGGCCTCCATTTTCGCACCACTTGCGCATGTTGCCGGAAAACCGGCTGCTGCTAGTGCTGCTTTGGTCACACCGCCCGCAGTGAACCATGACGGTCCTCGGGCGTTGAATGCCCAGTGATAGCGTGAATGCGGCATTGGCAACAGGGTTGAAAAGGTAAGCATGTTGCACTAGCAATGTTTGCAACTGCAATTTTGCAAAGTTGCGAATATCCATGCGCACCCGCAAACTCTTTATCGGCGGCAAGATCCGCGCCATCCGTGGCGAGCACAGCCTGACCCAGGCCGGCTTTGCCCAGAAACTTGGCATTTCCACGAGCTACCTCAACCAGATCGAAAACAACCAGCGCCATGTCAGCGCCTCGGTGCTGCTGGCGCTGGCCGAAGCCTTCTCGGTCGACATCACCACCCTGTCGGATCAGGACAGCGACCGGCTGCTCGCAGATGTCGCCGAAGCATTGGCCGATCCGGTTTCAGGCGGGGCGCAGCCATCGCTCACCGACGTCAAGCTGGTGGTGCAGAACGCACCGTCCTTCGCCCGCGCTTTCCTGTCGCTGCATCAGGCCATGCGCCGCTCCGGCGATCAGCTGGCCGAGCTCGACGAGACGCTGGAACGCTCCGGCGCACTCACCGATCCCACGCCCTACGAGGAGGTGCGGGATTTCTTCCATTACGTCGACAACTACATCCACGAGCTCGATCTCGCCGGCGAAGCGCTGAGCCTGGAACTGGCCAAAAGTCGTGGCGTCAGTTTGAAAGCATTGGCCGACCATATCGAGCGCCGCCACCGGGTGCGGGTGGTGATCGGTGCGGGTGGCGAACCGGGGGCAGGGGGCAGCGAGACGGACGCCGGCGGTCTGCGCCGTTTCGATCCGGTCTCCCGCGTGCTCTGGCTCAATCCGCGCACGCCGGCCTCCACGCAAGCCTTTCAGATTGCCTGCCAGATCGCGCTGATCGAGCATGACGCAGCCATGACCCGGATCATCGAGGACGCCCGCTTCCGCTCCGCCGACGCCGCCGGCATTTGCCGCATCGGGCTTGCCAATTATTTCGCCGGCGCTGCGCTGCTGCCCTATGGCGCGTTCTCTGCCGCCGCGCGGGAATTGCGCCACGATCTGGTGCTGCTGGCTGATCGCTTTTCGACTAGTATCGAGCAGGTGGCGCACCGGCTTTCGACCCTGCAGCGGCCGGGCCAGAAGGGCGTGCCGTTCTTCTTCGCCCGGGTCGACAAGGCCGGCAACATCACCAAGCGCCACTCCGCCACCAAGCTGCAATTTGCCCGCTTCGGCTCGGCCTGTCCCCTGTGGAACGCCCACTCGGCCTTCGAGACGCCGAACCGCATCATAAGGCAGCTGGCGGAAACGCCCGACGGCGTGCGCTATCTTTGTCTGGCCACGGCGGTTTCCAAGCCGTCTGGCGGCTGGCGCGAACCGGTGCAGTCCTATGCCCTGGCGCTCGGCTGCGAAGTCGCCCATGCCGGCGAACTGGTCTATGCCGATGATCTCGACATCGCCCGCGCCGAGGCTTTCGAGCCGATCGGCGTCTCCTGCCGGATCTGCGAACGCCGCAATTGCCACCAGCGTGCCGTGCCGCCGCTCAAGCGTCGGCTGATCGTCGATCCCAACACCCGCAGAACCGTGCCTTACGGTCTGGAGTGACAGCGTTCGCCAAAGCCAGCAATCCTGGCAAGACTTGCCGCACGCAGCCTGTCAGGCTAGGAATTCGCACCACCCCGCAAATGGGTATCAATCGAAAGGCAGTCCCGGTGACCGGCACGATCTATGTCCTGAATGGACCGAACCTCAATCTTCTGGGCAAGCGCCAGCCGGAAATCTACGGCAGCGAAACCCTCGCTGACGTCGAAGCTGCAACCAAAAGCCAGGCCGAAAGCCATGGCCTGGACGTGCGCTTCCTGCAGTCCAATGCCGAATACCAGCTGATCGACTGGATCCATGAAGCCCGCGAAAAGGCGGTGGCGATTGTCATCAACCCGGCGGCCTACACCCATACCTCGGTGGCGATCCTTGATGCGCTCAACACCTTCGAAGGCCCGGTGATCGAGGTGCATATCTCCAACGTGCACAAGCGCGAGGAATTCCGTCACCATTCCTTCGTGTCGTTGCGCGCCGACGGCGTCATCGCCGGCTGCGGAACGCAAGGCTACCTGCTGGCGATCGACCGCGTCGCCCGTCTGACAGCCGCCGCCAACTGATCCGGCCGGTCCCGCGGCATTGCTCCGCGCACCGGCCTGAGCCAGACCTTCGTCACATTCTTCTCGGAGCATTTTTGTGCCTGTTTCGATGATCTCGGCTGCGCTGGTGGCAGCCCTCGTAGGTTACGGCTCGACCATCGCGCTGGTGCTCGCAGCTGCTGCCGCCGTCGGGGCGGATGCGGGGCAGACCGCGTCCTGGGTTGCGGCAGTCTGTTTTTCCAAGGCCATCGGCTCGGCGCTGCTGAGCACGTGGAAGAAGGTGCCGGTGGTGCTGGCCTGGTCGACGCCGGGCGCGGCGCTGATTGCCGCCTCCACCGGTGTCGATATCCATCAGGCGGTCGGCGCCTTCATCTTCGCAGGCCTGCTGATTGCCCTGACCGCCGCCATCCGGCCGCTCAACCGCGCCGTCAACGCCATTCCCGCCGGTGTTGCCTCGGGCATGCTCGCGGGCGTGCTGCTGCCCTTTACCATGGCGGTAGCGCATCATGCGGCCAGTGAGGCTGCGCTGGTGCTGCCCCTGATCGCGGTCTTTCTGTTGATGCGGCTGATCAATCCGCTGATGGCGGTTCTGGCGGCACTTATCGCCGGTCTGGTAATCGCCTTCACCTTTGGTGGGGCACCGCTGCCCTCGGCAGATGTCGACTGGAAATGGCTGACCTTCATCGCGCCCGAATTCGATCCTGCCGTGCTGCTTGGTCTCGGGGTGCCGCTCTACCTCGTCACCATGGCTTCGCAAAACCTGCCCGGCTTCACCGTGCTGCGCGCCAACGGTTACGAGCCGCCGGTCACCGAAGCGCTGGGCGTCACCGGCATGCTCTCCGCGTTCTTTGGGCTGTTTGGCGCCCACACCATCAACATGGCCGCGATCACTGCCGCCATCTGTCTCGGCGATGATGTCCACCCGGACAGAAGCCAGCGCTGGAAAGTGGGGCTGGTCTATGCGCTGGTCTGGATCATGCTCGGGCTGTTCGGCCCCGTCATCGTTCCGACAATCCTGGCCATGCCGCCCGAAATCATCGCCGTGGTCGCGGGCCTGGCCCTGATCCCGCCGCTGATCGGCGCGCTGGTCTCCGCTTTCGATCTGCCGGCCACCCGTTTCGCCGCCGCCGCCACCTTTGCCGTCACCGCTTCGGGTGTCGCCGCCTTCGGCATCGGTGCCGCCTTCTGGGGCCTGCTTGCAGGCCTGCTGGTGCATCTGATGGATCATCTCAAGCGCCCTTAACGCAAGCCGCCGGTGCAGTCGCTTTTGTTTGAGCCGGTTTGACGCGAGTCAAAGCCACCTCGCCGATTTGGAGTCACACTGACTTTTTGATCGGATAGGGGGTCTCATGACTGAACTGAAAAGCGAGCAGGACACAAAACCCAATGGCGCCGCTGCCGAGATAGCTGCAGACACGGCTACCGCACAAGACGGGGCCGAGGCCCCGGCCGATGACGGCCAGCGCGCCGAGGCGGCAAAACCCGCAAGGCTGAACACCGCCGAGATCCGCAAGGACGAGGCGGCGATCGCGCAACTCTTCGAGCAGGGCGTCTATCCCTACAAGTCGAAGATGCGCCGGGTCGCCTATGAAAAGGAAAAGGCCAGGTTGCAGGTTGAGCTGCTCAAGGCCCAGCGCTGGATCGAGGACACGGGACAGAAGGTGGTGATGCTGTTTGAAGGCCGCGACGCGGCCGGCAAGGGCGGCACAATCAAGCGCTTTACTGAACATCTCAATCCGCGCACGGCCCGCGTCGTGGCGCTTAACAAGCCGACCGACCGCGAGCGGTCGCAATGGTATTTCCAGCGCTATATCGAGCACCTGCCCGCGTCCGGCGAAATGGTGCTGTTTGACCGCTCCTGGTACAACCGCGCCGGCGTCGAGCGGGTGATGGGGTTTTCATCGCCCACCGAATATCTTGAGTTCATGCGCGAAGCCCCTGAGATAGAACGCATGCTGACCCGATCAGGGATCCTGCTGTTCAAATACTGGTTCTCGGTCACGCAAGGCGAACAGCTCAGGCGCTTCGGCCAGCGCGAAAAGGATCCGCTCAAGCAGTGGAAACTGTCGCCCATCGACAAGGCGTCGCTCGACAAGTGGGATGACTACACCGAGGCCAAGGAGGCGATGTTCTTTTACACCGACACGGCCGACGCGCCCTGGACCGTGATCAAGTCCGACTGCAAGAAACGCGCCCGGCTCAATTGCATGAAGCATTTCCTCTCAAGCCTGCCCTATCCCAACAAGGATCACTTGGTCGTGCATCATCCCGACAGGTTGATTGTCGGATCAAGCAGCCATGTGATTGGCGCGGATGACCACATCCTCGGCAAGACCCTGCATCCCGAGACCCGCAAGGTGCAGGCCTGAACTGCTGGCACCGCGCGGCTGGGGAGGATGCGCGGTGCCGAAGCGTCCCCCGACCTCGTCGGTGCTTTGTCATTGCCGGCACGTGAAGACGGTCTGTCAGCGATCCGGTAGAAAATTCCAGCCAAATACATATAATCCCTTGAATATAGATCATCGCTTATATATATCGGGATCAGGCGCAACGACGCCGCGCCGGAAGATACCGGCAGAGTTCAAGAGGGAAAGACGATGGAAACAGAATTCACACCATGGATGTCGCTGGGCGGCGGTGTCCTGATTGGCCTGTCGGCGATATTGCTGATGATCTTCAATGGCCGCATTGCCGGCATGACCGGCATTGTCACCGGCATCATCCCGCCGGTTTCGACTGACTGGGCCTGGCGTATCGCCTTTCTGGCCGGTGCAGTGCTTGCGCCGGTGGCGTTTCTGGCTGCAGGCGGGGCGATCCCCTACGCGGTCCCCGTTTCGCTGCCCTTGTTGGCATTCGGTGGCCTGATCGTCGGTGTCGGCGTCTATTACGGTGCCGGCTGTACCTCCGGCCATGGCGTCTGCGGCATGGCGCGGCTGTCGCCGCGCTCAATCGCCGCCACTGTCACATTCATGATTTTCACCGGGCTGACCGTGTATGTCGTCCGCCACATTGCGGGGATCTGAACCATGCAGAAACTGATTTTCTCCGCTCTCACAGGCGCCATCTTCGGCCTTGGCATCGCCATCTCCGGCATGGCCAACCCGGCCAAGGTTCTCAATTTCTTCGATGTCGCCGGTACGTGGGATCCAAGCCTGATCTTCGTCATGGGCGGTGCACTCATCACCACCGCCATCGGCTACGTGCTGGTGTTTCGCGCCCGCAAGCAGCCGGTGTTTGATGAGGCGTTTCACCTGCCGGTCAACAAGACCATCGATGCGCGCCTCATTGCCGGATCGGCCATCTTCGGAATTGGCTGGGGCATCGCCGGCTTCTGCCCGGGCGGCGCCATTCCCGCGCTGGGTTTTGGCGGTCTGCCGGTCATCGCCTTTGTCGGCGCCATGATCGTCGGCATCGTGCTGGCCCGCCTGCTTGACGGTCTGCGCCACAAACCGGCCAAGGCATTTTGATTGTTTTCCGTGTCACCCGGCGGTGACACGGGCCCCCAGTCGA
>TARA_R110002012_G_scaffold37798_2_pt1 | contig 55228 bp, 57 predicted proteins | sample TARA_R110002012 | Tara Oceans TARA_R110002012 (sample SAMEA4396515) | marine metagenome | biome: Westerlies Biome; feature: [DCM] deep chlorophyll maximum layer (ENVO:01000326); material: water (ENVO:00002006), including particulate matter (ENVO:01000060) such as... | depth 40 m
ACGCCCCATAAAATGGAGCGATTTTTTGTGGTTTGGTGGTAATTAATTGGTTCCGTATTTATCAAAAAGATAAACTAAACTCGCCATAGTGGCGGCTCCAAGTTCAAGTTCGCGTTTGTTGACGGCATCAAAAGTATCGTTTGCCGCGTGGTGGTAATCAAAATAACGTTGGCTGTCGGGGCGTAAACCTGCAAGCACATCAATATCTCCCTTTAAAGGACCAATATCTGCCCCTGCGTGACCCTTTTCAAAGTAGTGAATTAAATACGGTTTAAAGAGCGGTTCCCAAGTTTGTACTTTTTTGAAATTAGCTTCATTGCTGTCAAATGAAAACCCGCGTGGTGTAAATCCACCTGCATCACTTTCCAAAGCAAAACGGTGGGTTTCGTTTTTTCTTTTGGCTTCTTCAGCATATTTATTTCCGCCGCGCAAACCGTTTTCCTCATTCATAAAAAGCACAACCCGAATGGTATGATTTGGTTTGTAACCAACTTTTTTGAAAAGGCGCAGCACTTCCATACTTTGCACACAACCCGCGCCGTCATCGTGAGCACCATCGGCAAGATCCCAACTATCCAAATGGCCACCCACTACCATATATTCATTTGGTTTTGTACTGCCCGTAATTTCACCAATTACGTTATAAGATTGCACGTCGTCAAAGGTTTTGCAATTCTGCTTAAAGTAAAACAAAAGATTGGGCTGCAGTTTCAACAAACTGCTTAAATATTCCGCGCCATTGGTACTAATTGCTGCAGCAGGAATGCGTTTGTTTACGGGCGTATCGCCATAACTCATGGCCCCCGTATGTGGATAATCGTCCATTCGCAAGTTCATAGAGCGTACAATTACCCCAAGCGCACCATATTTACCTGCTTCGGCAGCCCCGGCATAGCGCTGATCCACACAGCCTCCATAGGCTTCAAAAGTTTGGATTAAATCTGGCTGCATGGGTCTGTTGTAAAAAACAATTTTACCTTCAATTTTTTCTTTTCCCAAAGTTGCCAGTTCGTCTAGGCCTTTTACTTCAATCACTTGCGCTTTAATACCCAAATTCGGGGTAGCCACCGATCCGCCCAGTGCACAAATATTGGTTACGGTTTTTTCGCCTGTGGGCGATTCTATATAGGCATACTCTTTAAAACCACGCGTCCACTTTGGAACCATCACGGGCTGTAGCCAGACTTTGTCCAACCCAAGTGCGTTTAATTCTGCCTCAGTATATTTTACAGCACTTTCTGCCTCAAATGATCCGGAAAGTCTGCCACCTATTTCATTGGAAAGATAATCCAGCCAATCATAAGCTTTGCCGTCTGTTAAGGCGGTAGTGTAAAGTTTTTTTAGCATAACGGAATCCTGAACGGCAGTCTGTGAAATGCTTAGTGTTGAAAAAAACAAAAAGAAAAGTAGGGAGCTGAGGAGCGAAATTTTCATCTATAAAATTTTAAAAGAAATAGTTCTTGGTTAAATTATTAGAAGGCTAATTTAATCATTTTTAAGTCGTTCGCGGTATTCAGAAATTTTCGCTTTTATATCGTCGTCCAGTTCTGGTTCCTTTATGTCTTTATATTTTTTAAGCTCCTGAAGCATAATTTCGGCAACAATTACGCGAGAGGTTTCTTTATCGTCTGAAGGAATAATGTACCACGGAGCGTGCGGTTTTGAGGTACGGTTGATAGCTTCCTCATAGCATTTTCTATATTCTTCCCACAATTCTCTTTCGTCCAGATCGCCTGGAGAGAACTTCCAGTTTTTTTCTGGTTTGTCCAATCTGCGTAATTGGCGGTTCTTTTGTTCGTCTTTTGAAAGGTTCAAAAAGAATTTAAAAATAATAGTCCCGTTTTGGTGAATTGTTTTCTCAAAATCGTTTATCTGCTGAAAACGCTTGTCCCAAAAAGCATCATCAATGTCTTCCAAAGAATTTACATTTGGCAAGTTTTCACCTAAAATATATTCGGGATGTACCCTTGTGACCAAAACATTTTCATAATGTGTTCGGTTGAAAACGCCAAACTTTCCACGTTCGGGAAGGGCAATGTAATGGCGCCAAAGATAATCGTGTCTCTTTTCGAGCGCTGTAGGCGTTTTAAAACTGTGAACAACAACTCCACGAGCATTAAAATCCTTAAAAACCTCACGAATCAAACTGTCTTTTCCGGCCGTATCCATTCCTTGCAAGCAGACCAGCACTGCATACTTTCCGTGGGCATACAATGTATCTTGAAGTTTTCCCAGTTTTTTTCGGGTATCTTCTAATTGGTCTTCCAGTTCCTTTTCGGAAGCGTCCAAATCCCAATCGTTCTTAGTACCATCCAGTTTTATTGGCTTGGTTACTTTAAAGTCTTCGATTTTTACGTCTTTCATCTCAATATATTATTTACTTGCAAAGAGTTTTACATCTTCCTCGCTAATCTCCTTTCCACCAAGAATAATCAAGCGTTCCACAACATTACGAAGCTCACGGATATTTCCGGTCCAATCATATTCCTGTAATAATTTGATGGCTTTTGAAGAAAATTTCTTTTTAGCGGTACCGTGTTCCGTTGAAATCTTTTCAGAAAAATAATCAACCAATAATGGAATATCGTCCCTTCTATCATTCAATGATGGAACTTTTATTAATATAACCGCCAAACGATGGTAGAGGTCTTCACGGAAGTTGCCTTCTGCTATTTCTTTCTTTAAATCTTTGTTTGTTGCAGTAATGACGCGAACATCTACTTTTATATCTCTATCGCTGCCTACGCGCTGTACCTTGTTTTCCTGTAATGCTCGGAGCACTTTTGCCTGCGCGGAAAGGCTCATATCGCCTACTTCGTCAAGAAAAATAGTACCGCCGTTTGCGGCTTCAAACTTACCCGCGCGATCTTTATTTGCTGAAGTAAAAGCCCCTTTTACGTGACCGAAAAGTTCGCTTTCAATTAATTCACTGGGAATAGCGGCACAGTTAACCTCAATCATAGGGCCGCTACTTCGGTCACTTTTTTGGTGAAGCCAGTGTGCAACCAATTCTTTTCCGGTTCCGTTGGGACCCGTTATCAAAACACGGGCTTCGGTGGGCGCTACTTTCTCGATCATTTCCTTAATCTGAACAATGGCAGTCGATTCGCCCACCATTTCATAATTTTTGGAAACTTTCTTTTTAAGGCGGGTATTTTCAACAACCAATTCCTTTCTATCTAAAGCAATGCGCACGGTATTGAGCAAGCGATTGAGGTCTGGCGGTTTTGAAATATAATCAAAAGCGCCCATTTTCATAGTATTTACTGCGGTTTCAAGATCCCCGTGACCGGAAATCATGACCATGGGTATTTCGGGCTTAATTTTTTTTACGGCCTCCAATACCTCAACGCCGTCCATTTTGGGCATCTTTATATCACAAAGCACCAAATCAAAATCTTCTTTTTTTATGGTTTCCATTCCCGCAAGACCATCTTCGGCTTCAAAAACTTCGTAACCTTGGTTTTCTTCGGAAAGGATTTTTACCAAAACCCTTCTTATTGCTGCTTCGTCTTCTATTATAAGTATTCTCGCCATTAATATTTGAATTTAAATCCTGCCCTAAAATAAGGCGAATTTTCGGTATTGATTTTATAGATTTTATTTCCATCGCCATCTTCCAACCTAAAGTCGTTGTAAACGGAGTGTGCGGCATAGCCGTAAAAAAGTAGATGATCCGTAAAAAAGTGCTCATAGCCCAAACCAACAAGACCTATTGTCATCTGGATGCTCTCGGCTAACTTACTATCAGCGTTTTGATCGGAAATGGGTAAAAAATTCTGCTGTATATTGGAATAAACGTTATCTAAAGTAAGGAATGCTTGAAGCGCATCTTTATGGTTATCATTCAGATAGTGTCGTACATTTGTTTTTGGCACACCCAATGTGTAGGTCCAGTTGGGGTGAAATTCTTTGTAATAATTTAAGATTGGCAAGGGGTACCATCTACCGGGTGTAGTTGAATAGGTAAGACCTGCAATAAAACGATATGGCTTTTTGCCTTCTTCAGGATTTTTCTTTTTATCCTTTATGGCGTAAGCACCCACTTCATAAATAAAGTCATCGCTTACCAAACTGCCTTCAAAGTCACTTTGAATTTTTACGCCTCCCTTGACCCCAAAGCGCCAGTCATCGTTTTGTTTCCATACATACCCTAGATAGGCGTCCATTTGTTGTGTGGAGGTTACTAAGTTATCATTAAAAGCAAATACATCTTCCGTATCTTCAATATTAACATCTACATACCTATATTCCAGACCCACAACAAATATTTTTTTTCTTTCTTTATCCAAAGGAATTGGTACTTGCACCAAAGCGCGATAGCGATTGATGGAGTTGTCTGATTTTGAAAAAGGTAATGCTAAATATTCTACTCTGGCCAAATCTGTAGTTTGTGCCGACATACCGAAAGCAAATAGCAAAATGCAGACGGTTATGAATGATTCTCTTTTCATAATTTTTCTTTTTTTTAATATTTCCGAATACATAGCAACATTCGGAATACGTTTTATTAATATTTAAGCCACTTGAAAATTTCTTTATATGTTGGCTTCTTTCCATACATTAAGATACCTACCCTATAAATTTTGGCCGCAAACCAAACCATAGCAATAAAGCTTGCGAACAGGATAAGTACAGAAATAATCTGTTGCCAAAGTGGCACCCCAAAAGGAATACGCATGAGCATAACCACTGGCGAAGTAAAGGGAATGTATGAAAAAACTTGAGAAACCGTTCCGTGCGGATTATCAATAACAGTGAAAAAACCTACATAGACTGCCAGTATTAAAGGCATTAAAATAGGCATCATGAATTGTTGGGTATCGGTCTCACTATCAACTGCGGCACCCACCGAAGCGTATAAAGAAGCGTACAGTAAATAACCGCCAACAAAAAAGAGGATGAACATAATTATCAAATTGGTAATGGGGAGATTATTGATCTCCATCATAACATCCTGCAAAATCTGCTGCGTGCCACCGTTTACACTATTATCCAAAACTTGTTGGGATGGTGTAGCTGAAGCGGGATCAATTCCGAAAATAGAGGTTACAACGGTCATTAACACCAAAATCAACACCACCCAAACTACAAACTGCGTAATTCCGGCAAGCGTGGTTCCGAAGATTTTTCCAAGTAGCAATAACCTCGGTTTTACTGATGAAATAATTACTTCAATCACACGGCTGGTCTTTTCTTCGATTACGCTGCGCATAATCATATTACCATAAATAATGATAAACATGAACAATAGGTACCCTGCAAGACCTCCAAAGATTAATTTTAAACCGGAGCCTAGTTTTGATGTTTCTTTCCCTTTAAAAGTTTCTTGATTGGCACTTATATTTATGTGAAGATTTTTAATGGTTTCTGAATCAATCCCCGCTTCCTTAAGTTTTAGTGTATTTACTTTATTCTCGAGTAAATCGTTTATATCGCCCATTAATGAAAGCGATGGAGAATCTTCAGAATAAAAAGTGATTTTTTTTGAGAGATCTTCAAGTTTGTCAATTTTTGGAATGTAAAGCAACCCGTACATTTCTTGCGATTCGGCATCTTTTTTTGCCTCTGGTAGACTGGTGTTGCGCAGCAATTTATATTGTAAGTGTGGCGAACTTTTAAACTCGTTTACAAAAAGCCCGCTTTCGTCCAAAACCGAAATTTTACGAACTGTATCACTGTTTAAACTGGACAAATAAGCGACCAACGCAAAAATACCCACAAAAATAAGCGGGCTTAAAAAAGTCATAATAATGAACGACTTATTACGTACCTTGGTAAGGTATTCCCTTTTAATTATAAGCGAAAGATGGTTCATTTTTGGTTAGTTTTTTTGGATGGTTTCAATAAAAATATCACTGGCAGAAGGCACTACTTCTACAAAATGCGTTAATTGCCCCAGTGAAGTTAAATAGCTTACAAAATCATTTGGCGATACCGATTCAGGTATTTTCACCTTGTATTGCAATTCGTTATTTATACTTTTAAAAGTTGCAGGAAAAATTTCAAATTTATCTTTTAATATCGCAGAAGTTGAAGCGTGATCCTGGGTTATTAAGCCAATTTCAAATGTGTTGCTTTTATATTGGCGTTTAATATCAATTAACTTTCCATCCAATATTTTATTCGATTTATGTATCAAAGCAATATGGTCACACATCTCCTCTACAGATTCCATGCGGTGGGTGGAGAAGATGACGGTAGCACCATCATCGCGCAACTTTAATATTTCATCTTTAATAAGATTGGCGTTTATAGGGTCAAAACCGCTAAAAGGTTCGTCAAAAATCAACAACTTTGGTTTATGGAGCACTGTAACTACAAATTGAATTTTCTGCGCCATTCCTTTTGAAAGTTCTTGGATTTTTTTATCCCACCAATCTCCAATTTGCAAACGATCAAACCAATATTTTAGCCGTTCCTTCGCCTCTTGTTTTGAAAGTCCTTTAAGCTGAGCTAGATAAAGTGCTTGCTCCCCAACTTTCATAGACTTGTAAAGGCCCCGCTCTTCGGGTAAATATCCAATGTCTTTTATGTGATGCGGTTGAAGCGGTTGGCCATCCAAAAATACCGAACCGGTATCGGGCATGGTAATCTGGTTTATTATTCTAATCAATGTTGTTTTACCGGCACCATTGGGTCCCAATAGTCCAAATATGCTCCCTTTCTCTACCTCTATGGATGCGTTGTTGAGCGCTTTATAACCCCCATAGGTTTTGGAAACATTGTTGACCACTAAAAGTTTTTCCATGAATTTAATTTGAAGAATGTAAATATATTGATTTGACCGTGAAGCATTATAACTATTAAGAGTATTTTAAGTGAATGGCACGACTATTACAATTGTAAATAGTGGTGAAATAAACCTTATAAAAGCAAAACCCACCCAAAAACGAAATTCTTGGGTGGGAAAAAAATTGCTATGAAAAAGAAAAATTATCACTTCTAAGACGAAGCGACTTTTCAAATATATACAAAAATATTTATTTAACGTTTATTTAAGAGAACATATCTTTCACTTTTTCAAAAAATGATTTGTCCTCTTTTTCAGGTTTAGGCTGAAAATGTTCGTCATCATTCATTTTTTCAAAAAACTCACGCTGCTCTTTTGATAAGGATTTTGGAGTCCAAACATTTACATGCACTAGTAAATCTCCAGTTCCGTAGCCATTTATACTAGGAATCCCCTTGTTTCGAAGTCTTAATATTTTTCCGCTTTGTGCTCCGCTATCAATCTTGATACGCACCTTTCCGGTAACAGTTTCAATTTCCTTGGAAGTTCCCAGAGCTGCTTCAGAAAAGCTAATGTACAAATCATAGTGCAGGTTATCACCTTCGCGCTGCAATTTATCGTGTGGCTTTTCTTCAATGGCAACCAAAAGATCACCTGCAATTCCGTTGCCCGGTGCATCATTTCCTTTTCCGGATACTTTCAGTTGCATACCATCTACAACACCTGCTGGAATTTTGATAGAAACTGTTTCTTCGGTAATAAGCATACCTTCAGCATCAGCATTTGCAGGTTTTGAATCCACTATTTGACCCAATCCCCCACATGTACTACAGGTAGCTGAAGTTTGCATACGGCCTAAAATAGTATTTTGGATACGGGTTACCTGCCCCTGTCCATTACAGGTTGAACATGTTTTATAAGTGGTTCCCTGGGCAAGCTTTTTACGCTTTACCTTTATTTTCTTCTCAACACCATTGGCAATTTCTTCCAAAGTAAGCTGTACGCGAATACGCAGGTTACTTCCTTTAACGGTTCTACGGCCACCGCCACCAAAACCGCCACCGAAACCGCCGCCAAAGGCACCACCAAAAATATCTCCAAACTGGCTGAAAATATCTTCCATGTTCATGCCGCCACCGCCAAAGCCACCGCCGCCTTCAAAGGCACGGTGCCCAAACTGATCATAACGTGACCTTTTGTTGGGGTCGCTTAGCACTTCATAGGCTTCGGCAGATTTTTTAAACATTGCCTCTGCTTCGTGGTCTCCTGGGTTTTTATCGGGATGGTATTGTAATGCCTTTTTTCGGTACGCCTTTTTAATTTCGGCAGCCGTGGCACTTTTTGATATTCCTAAAATTTCGTAATAATCTTCCTTCATATTATTGTCCTATAACCACTTTTGGGTAGCGGATTATCTTATCGCCCAAGGTATATCCTTTTTCCACTACATCTATAATTTTGCCTTTGAGTTTATCTTCGGGGGCGGGAATTTGGGTAATCGCTTCGTGTGAATCTGCATCAAATGCGTCACCAGGTTTTACATCCATTAAATGAAGCCCTTTAGATTTAAGGGTTTCACGCAGTTTGTTGTGAATAAGCTCCACCCCTTTGTGAAGACTGTCGTCCTCACTTTTTTCAATTTCTTTCAAGGCGCGTTCAAAATCGTCCAAAACTGGAAGTAAAGAACCAATTACATCGGCGCCAGCGGTTTTAAACATATCTACCCGTTCCCGGGCAGTACGTTTTTTGAAATTTTCAAACTCTGCAAAAAGACGAAGATAGCGATCCTTTTCACGCTGAAATTCTTCTTGCAATTCGGCAAGTGCATCGGTTACTTTTTCCTCAGCGGCTTCTTGTTCATTTATATCCGTTTCGTCAAAACCTACTTCTTCTTCATATTCGGTTTCTTTCATTTTATCTTTTTTGCCCATAATAGCGTTTCTTTCAATTTTTTCTGAAGGGAGCAAAAGTACTGCCATTTGTTTTAAAATGTCAAAATGTCACAGCATTTTAATTTAATATTACTTTAAGAAAATTCATTTTGTTTAAGCATATTTTTGCAAATCAAAACAAAAACCAATATTTATGAAATCTACATTTTTGAAAATTACGTTAATGGCTTTTATCACTATAGGAGCCTTCTCATGCAAAAACAATGAAAAAGAAGCAGAAACACTAGTAGAAGAAGCTTCCGAAGCCACTGAAATGGCTACAGAATATACAGTAGACACTGCTGCTTCTACTATTATGTGGGAGGGTGCTAAACCCACTGGAAAGCATCACGGAACAATAAAACTTTCTTCAGGAACGGTTCATTTAAACAATGGAAATATTGAGGCCGGAGAGTTTGTAATTGATATGAACAGCATTACTGATGAAGATCTGGAAGGTGATGACAAAGCTAATCTAGAGGCTCACTTAAAAGGAACTGTTGAAGGCAAGGAAGGTGATTTCTTTAATGTAAAAGAATATCCAACCGCTAAATTTGAAATGACAGGCATCGAAAATAACGTGGTTAAAGGAAATTTGACCATTAAAGACAAAACCAATGCTATTGAATTTCCTGCAACTGTAACTATGGAAGGAGATAAAATGATGCTAAAGAGTGAGACTTTTGAAATAGACAGAACTAAGTGGGATGTTAACTACGGTTCAAAATCTGTATTCCCAAATTTGGGTGATAAGTTTATTAACGACGCTATGAAAATTACTGTTTCTTTGGTTGCTAATAAAGCTTAATAAAGAAGAAAATTTTTATAAACTGAAGAGAGGCAAAATTGCCTCTCTTTTTTATTTATAGCAAATCCTGTAAGGCGCTTTCCAAATTATAGAACTTAAAGGGATAGCCAAGTTGCTCAACTTTGTGGGAACTTACCAATTGTCCTTCCAAAACCAAAACGGACATTTCTCCCAACAATAATTTTAATGCAAAAGCTGGAATGTTTGGCATCCAGAGTGGATTGTCCAACTTTGAAGCAATCATTTTAGTCATCTTTTTATTTTGTACAGGGTTTGGCGCTACGGCATTGTATTTTCCCTCCAGCTGGTTCGTTAGAAGAAAAAGATAAATTCCGGCAATATCTTCAAGATGGATCCAGGATATCCACTGTTCGCCGCTACCTAAGGGCGCGCCCACTCCAAGTTTTATTGGTTTTACCAATTTTGGCAAAGCCCCGTCATTTTTTGCCAAAACCACTCCTGTGCGTACTTTGCTCACTTCCATTCCCATATTTTTAAATTGGGCAGCGGCAGCCTCCCAAGCCACTACTACTTCACCCAAAAAGGTATCATCAACCTCTTCATTTTCTTCCGTATAGAGCTTAGTCTTTGAGTTTGGATAGATACTGATACCGCTTGCAGAAATAAAATGTACAATATTGTGATCTATTTTAAGAAGTGTATCGCGTAGCAGATTTATGGATTCTATTCTACTTTCAAGAATAATCTTTTTATATTTTTTAGTCCATCGTTCAGAAATAGTGGCTCCAACCAAATTAATTATTGCCGTTGCACCATCAAAAGCTTGAGTATCAATTTCACCTTCTTGTGGGTTCCAATAAAATCCTTTGTAATTTTCAGAAGTTTCAATTTTTTCCCTGCTGGTTGTTAGGTAGTTAACGGCAATTCCAGCAGCGTGACACTGACGAACAATTTCACTACCTATAAGGCCTGTAGCACCTGTTATCAACACTTTTCTAATCATAATTTTAAAGTTAGATATTCAAATGTGAATAGCAAAGGGTGTTAACGGAAGATTGTGAATTGATCGTTGGGCATTGGTTAAAACACCCCTTTTGGCACCATAAAAATATAATGAATTTAAATTTTTGTAGCTCTCAACATTTCTTTTTTTCCAGGAGGCCCAGAAAGACGCTCCACATTAAAACCAACAGCCTGCATAGCACGACGTGCATTGCCATTTGCAGCATAGGTAACCAAAACTCCATGCGGTTTTAATGCAGTATACATTTTTTTGAAAATTTCCTCGGTCCAGAGTTCTGGTTGCACACGAATTCCGAATGCATCAAAATAGATAAGGTTGAAGAAACTTTCAGAAGTTATTTCAGAAAAGAATTTTTGCTGTTTTGTAAGTTGGAAATTTTCAGAAATGCTACTTACTTCTTCCCAAGCAGAGTGGTGCATTTTTAAAAAAACTTCTGCCGAAGCATTTAAAAGTGAAGTGTAATTAAGCTTAGCTATTTCGTCTATTTCCAATGGGTATGCCTCAACCCCGGTATAGTTGACCCTAAATGTATTTTTTTCAGTTTCCAAAAAAGTAAGAAATGCGTTCAGCCCGGTTCCGAAACCAATTTCGAGAATTGAAGCTTCTGTTTCCTTATTTTTAGAAAACCAATGATAAAGGCCTTCCTTTATAAAAACGTGAAGGGCTTCGGCTATTGCACCGTGCTTAGAGTGATATTGTTCATCCCACTCTGGGATATGCAAGGTGTAAGAGCCGTCGCCCGTTTTAAATAAAGTTCTCTTCAAAAAATTATTGCTTTTCCTCTTCCGGAATTAAAACACCGTGTGCCTCAAAAGCAAGTGTTCGCTTAGGCTCGGTGATAGCTGCAATTTCTTCTGGAGTGGCGCCTCCGTCTTCGGCGTAGTGACGCTGGTCTTCAACGCTCATTTCTTCAACATAAGCTTTTCCTTCAGCAATGATGCTCTTACCAGCAATATCTTTTGGCATAAAGAAACCATAATCCTTAAAACGTACCATAGCCTCGTTCTTGCCCATATCAACTTTCATCCAGCAGCCTTTCTTTTGGCAAACTTCCTTCACTTGCGTAGTAAATTTTACATTTATGGTATCGCCAGTTTTTAAATCATTATATTTTTCAATGATTTCAGCTTTTGTCAAAACATCTTCATCGGTAATTTTATCACCAAAACTTTGATAGTTAACCGCTATTTCTTGTGTTTCAAGCACGGGTTTATCTTCTGGTTTTTCGTTTTTACAGCTAATTAAAATTGCCATTATTGAAAATAAAAATAGAATTTTTTTCATTTTGAAGTATTTAATAAATTATTGATTGGTAATGTGTTGCAATTTTAATGATTTTTTGAATTTTATATGGCCTAAATTTTACCTATTTTTACAAAATAAATAATTCTTTTTCATGAATTCTTCCACCACCCAAAAAATTGACGTACAAAAAGTTTTAACTTCCAGAATAGGAGATGTAGATTTTGACAACCTTACATTCGGAAGTACTTTTAGCGATCATATGTTTGAATGTGATTATAAGGATGGTGAATGGCAGAACCCTACTATCAAACCTTATGGACCTTTAACCATTTCACCTGCGGCAAAGGTTTTTCATTACGGCCAGGCAGTTTTTGAGGGAATGAAAGCCTTTAAGGATGATGATGGGAAAGTGTGGCTTTTTAGACCCGAAGAAAATTTTAATAGAATAAACAAGTCGTCTAAAAGAATGGCCATACCAGAATTTCCCAAAGATATATTCTTTGAGGCATTGACAACTATGGTAAAAATGGATAAGGATTGGGTTAAGCCCGGCCTAGGGAATTCATTGTACATTCGCCCTTTTGTAATGGCAACCCAAGTGGGCGTCTCGGCCTCTCCATCTACAGAATATAAATTTATGATTTTGATGTCGCCCGCCCAAGCATATTATACGGGAGATGTTAAGGTTGTAATCGCAGAGCATTACAGTCGTTCGGCAAATGGTGGTGTGGGTGCTGCAAAAGCAGCCGGTAATTATGGCGCGCAATTTTTTCCAACAAATTTGGCACGAGAGAAAGGCTTTCAGCAAGTAATCTGGACAGACGCCAGTGACCATAAATATTTAGAGGAAGCGGGAACGATGAATGTATTTTTTCGTGTGAATGATACGCTGATTACCGCTCCAATAAGCGACCGGATTTTGGACGGTGTTACGCGCAAAAGCGTAATAGCTCTTGCCAAAAGAGATAATATTACTGTAGAAGAAAGACCGGTTTTGGTTTCAGAAATTGTGGAAGCCGCAAAAAACGGAAGTCTAAAGGAAATTTTTGGCGCGGGGACAGCAGCAGTTATAAGTCCTGTAAGTGCTTTTAGTTATAAGGAAACTGTTTATGAACTTGAAAAACAGGAGCATGGATTTGCAACCCAGTTCAAAAAAGAGTTAATGGACATACAGTACAACCGTAGCGAAGATCCTTTTGGGTGGAGATTTGAGGTTGTATAAAGATACCTGATATTACATTAAAAAAAATCCAAAACTTTTCGTTTTGGATTTTTTTCTATTTATCAAGTATTGCTTGAATGTTTGGTTTAAAATAATTGGGGCCTTTTAAAACTTTACCATCCTCTCGGTATATAGGCTTACCATCATCTCCCAGTTTGCTCATATTGCTTCGTTGTATTTCGTTAAATACCTCTTCAATTTTGTGTTGCATTCCGTGCTCAATAATGGTTCCACATAAAATATAGAGCATATCCCCCAGTGCATCTGCCACCTCAACCAAATCATCATTATTTGCCGCTTCTAAATATTCTTCGTTTTCTTCACGCATAAGTTCATAACGCAAAAGATTTTTCTTTATCCCCAAATTTGCGGCGGGAGATTCTTTCTTTCCCAATCCAAATGCTTTATGAAATTGGGAAACTGCGGCTATTTTATTCTTCATATTATAATTTATAAGGTGTAAATTTGCCCTGTAAAACTACAAATTTATGATTACTACCGGCCAAATTGTTTTTGCTGTTTTATTTTTTATTGCCTTCGTCATTATTATGGTTTATAGCTATCGTGGCGACAAAAATCTTCATAAAAAACAGTATAAGGGCAGTCTTTGGATTTTAGTAGGATTTATTGCTTTTATAATCTTCCTTCTACTCTTAAAAACGTATTTGAAGAATTAACAATTAAGTTGATAAAATAAAAAAGCTCTTCGCATAAACGAAGAGCTTTTTTTATTGGGTTTAAAGATTCTTTAGTTTACAGCTGGTAAGTTGCTGTAATTTTTAGAATAGAATAACATTTGCTCTGCAAAAGTATTTGGTTGTTCAATAGTGAAACTTTCTATTTCACCATTATCGTCCATTTTTGGAACAAGTACAGGATTCACAAAACCGCTATAAGGTGCCGAAGTAAATTGCTTGTTGCGCTCCAAAATTTCTTTGTGAAGATTTTGATCCACTTTCACACCGTAGGTTTCGACTAAATTTTCTACAGCAGCGTAATCTCCTTCACTTTTTATTCGCTGTGTTTCACGAAGCAATTCACCGAATAAGTCGTGTAATTTATCATAATCATTGATATTGTAATAGGTTTTTCCATCGCGGGTAATTTTTTCAATCACGTTATCGGCCTTTCCTTTTTCAAATACCCAAGCAGATACCCACTGGCGGTTTCGCATATGTGCTTCTTCCACATCATCTCCTAAATTTAAACGAATCAATTGCGTCATCAACCCGTTGCGAATGTATCCGTCATAAGCAGCCATTCCAACTTTTTTCCAATCGTCGACCAAACCGAGCTCTTGTAATTTTGGATTGTACAAATAATAAAGACCCACCAAATCTGCACGGCCTTCTTCTAAAGTAGATGCATAGTTTTTCAAAGTTTCTTTGGTTTCACCAACGCCAGGATTCAATTGTCCTGAAGCGTGACCTATTACTTCGTGAAGTGCTGTATGAAGTTTATCGGCTTGCTGCCCGTATTTTTCTTCCAGTTCAAGTTCTTCTTCATCGTTTACAAATTCTTTTAATCTGCCCGTACTTCCAGCATTGTTATAGGATTCAATAATATTTCCAAGGGAAACGGACTTGCTGCCCACAGCTGCACGAATCCAGTTTGCATTGGGAAGGTTAACGCCAATTGGTGTACTTGGGGAAGCATCGCCAGCTTCACCGGCAACGTTTACCACTTTATAGGTTACGCCCACAACGCTATCTTTTTTGTGTTCATCCATCAAAGGTGAATTATCTTCAAACCACTGCGCATTTTCCGAAAGTACCGCCATTTTTTCAGACATATCAAAATCTTTTATCTGTACAATGGTTTCATATGAACCTCTATAACCCAGTGGATCGTTATAAACTTCAATAAAACTATTTATATAATCGATGTTTCCTTCGGTTGCGGCGGTCCATGCTACATTATAATCATCCCATGTTTGAAGGTCGCCTGTTTTGTAATACTCAATCAAAAGACCGATGGCATCGCCCTGTGCTTTATTTTCGGCAACGCCCTGTGCTTTTTCAAGCCAGCCAATAATTTTGTCTATCGCTGGGCCGTAAAGTCCGCCAGATTTGTAAACCAATTCCTTAAGCTCTCCATTTTCCTTTACAAGTTTGGAGTTCAATCCAAAGGAAAGAGGTTTTTTTGGGTTTGGAGATTTCTTTTTCGCATAGAAACTCTCCACATCTTTATTAGTTACGTTTGGCCCGTAAAAGTTTACCGCACTTTCAGCAACGTTGTCCACACCTTTTGCCTGATTAACTTTTTTGGAATCCTTGTCGTTAAAGATTACCTCAAAAGCTTCGCCTTCCAAAGTTGTATTTGTATCGGTTAAAAGTTGCTTTAAGTACTCAGAAGAAAAATCTGGCTTTAGTTTATCGTTGGAATAATGGTGGTGGATACCATTACTGAACCAAACTCTTTTCAAGTAAGTTTCAAAATTTTTCCAGTCCTCAGTGGTTTTATCGCCCTTATAATTTGCATATACATTTTCCAGCGCTTTTCTTATGGTAAGGTTGTGGCGGTAGTTTTGGTCCCACATAATATCACGTCCTTCCAAACCTGCTTGGGTAAGATAGTATACTAGTTTTTGTTCTTTTAAGGTAAGCTTGTTCCACCCTGGAATTTGGTAACGCAATACTTTTACATCGCCAAAAGTTTCCACGTTGTAATCAAATTCGGTAGATGTTGTATTTTCAACTTGGGCTACATCTTTTTCCGGTTGGTTGTCCTTACACGAAAAAAAGAGCAAACCGCTCATTGCCATTGCAATAAATAAGGTTTTCTTCATTTTAAAAAAATTTTAGATTTCCGCAAATGTACTAAAATATTGTTCGTGATAGATGGCGGTGTAAATTTGAAAAACCGAAACATTTCACTTTCAAAAGCATCAATGAATTTTCACTATCTTAGCAACACCAATCAACACCCCCGACCAAATGAAAATTTTAAAGTACTTATTTTTTCTTCTTCTCATCATTATTATTGGCAGTGCAATTTATTTTGGAACCAAAGATGGCTCCTACGATATTCAGGATACCATGGTGATCAACGCACCACCGGAAGTGGTTTTCAATAAAGTGAACGATTATAAAAATTGGGAAGAATGGTGGCCTTGGAAAAAGGAGGATTCCACAATTACATTTACATATGCCGAAAAGACTGTTGGTGAAGGTGCCTCCTATTCATGGGACGGTGAAATGAGCGGTTCCATGACTACTACGAAAGTAATTCCGAATAAAGAAATAGAGCAGGATTTGACACTAAATACTCCTGGTGGCGAAAGAAATCCGAAGGTTTATTGGACGTTTGAGGAAGTGGACGGCGGAACCAAAGTAACTTGGGGAATGAAGGGAGAGCACACACTGATTGATAAAGCCTATTATTCCTTGAGTGGAATGGACTTTGATGCTGAAATGCACAAAATGAACAAAGCAGGACTTGAAGGAATTGCTGAGGAGGTAGCCGAAGACATGAAACAATATTCCATAAATGTTGACGGCGTTACACAATACGGCGGCGGCTACTATATGTACACAACATCAGTTTCTAAAATGAGCGAATTAGGTGAAAAAATGCCGCCCATGATGGGAGAAGTGATGGGTTTCATCACCCAAAATAATTTGAATATGGCTGGAATGCCGTTTACAATTTACAACGAAGTTGATAACGCCAACGGAACGGTAATTTTTTCAACCGGCATACCCGTAAAAGAACAGGTTATAACTCCAGAAGGCAGCCCCGTGGTTTGTGGGTTTATGGAGCCCGTTAAAGCAGTAAAAATATCATTAAAAGGAAATTACGAGCATCTCTCAGAAGCATATACTAAGGGAAGAGAATATATTGATAAAAACGGCCACCAGATAGACCCAGACAGAAAAATGTTTGAAGTTTACGTTACCGACCCCGATGAAGTTCCAAATCCTGCAGATTGGCTTACGGAAGTATACATACCCATAGTTAGTGCTCCTGAACCTATTTTAGAAGGTATTTAAATGAAACAACTGGCATTGATTTTTATAGGTGGCGGCTTGGGAAGTACGCTTCGGTATGGATTTTCAAAATGGTTGAATAATTATGAAACAGGAATACCGTACGGAACTTTTGCAGCCAATATTTTAGGGAGTTTATTAATTGGAATTATTCTGGGCCTTGCATTAAAGAACGAAACCCTTTCCCAAAACACTGTACTTTTTTTGGCAACTGGCTTCTGTGGTGGATTCACTACTTTTTCAACATTTGCTTATGAAAATCATCTTTTTTTGAAAAGTGGTGATTTTATGTCTTTCGCACTTTATACCATTGCCAGTTTTGTAATAGGTTTTGCAATGGTTTTCTTTGGAATGTGGCTGGTAAAGTATTTTTAGTGCTTCCCAAAATCCTTTACTCCGGCTTCAATCCTGATTAAAAGATCGTTTTCTTTTGGTGGAATGGGGCATGAATAACGAGCACTGTACGCACAATATGGGTTATATGCCTTATTGAAATCTATTATAATTGTATCTCCCTCTGGAATTCGCTGGTCCAAAAATCTGCCGCCACCATAAGAACCATCGCCACTAGTTAAATCTGTAAATGGCAGAAAAAGATAATCTTCATAACCCGGCTCATCATAGGGTTTTGTACTTTTGAAAAGATTTAAAACAAAATCCTTTCCGTCCATTGAAAAATGTGCTTCGCCGTACTTTACATACTCTGGTGTTCGGGCAGTAGTTGTGGGCATTAAAAAAGGTTTTTCATTGGGTGTTCGAACAAATTTTGCCTCAACAATAAACTTTGAATCAATTGGATAAAACTCCAATCCTTTAAATTTTTTGAAATCCTTTGGTTCCAAAATAGTTGTTTCGGGATTGCTGAATTCTTCATTCAGTTCAATCTGCGCAGCCTTACTTTCAGAAATAATAGTCTCGTCCTGTGCAAAGATGATCGTGCAGAACAATAAAAAGATTATAGCAAATAGATTCTTCATAATTTGTTTTTAGTAAAAGTAGAAAAGAATTTTAAACTTCGTGGAAATTTCTATTTTTGGAAAAAAAACCTTTTATGTATAAACTTCTCCTCTCTTCAATATTTTTCTTTATATGTTCAAATTTTATATATGCCCAACATATAAAATTAGATAAAAAAGAAATGGGCTTTTTGGCAGCGCAGGAAAAAGTAAATGTAGTTTTTACTTATAACGACCTTCATTTTAATGCCGATAATTTTACCGAGTCTGAATTCCTACAGTATATAAAAGAAAAAATAGCAAAAAAATTAAATTGGGAAGAAGCTTTGGATTGGGAAGAAAAACACTTTGCTGCAAAGGATTCGATTTATCCCCGAATATTTGTCGAGGCATTAAATAACCGCATCAAAAATTATGACCATCCCATAGAATTTGTTTGGAATGATCCCTCCATAAAATATACAATGAAGGTTCAAACGGACTGGATGTATTTTGGTTATGATGCTGGAATAGCCGAGCAGCCGGCCAAGGGCAATCTTAAAATTTCATTCTATGAAACTTCTACTCCAGAAAAGATAATTTCTGAAATTGAAGTAGAAAGAGCCGAAGGTTTTAATGTAATTAATAATTTTTCTTTTTACAATATAAGCTATAATGGCTCAATAGGTATAAATTCAAAAGTTTGGTTGGATAAATTTTTAGAAGCAAATGAAAATCATCCCAAACCAAGCCTTATAAGAATGGGAACGATGTATGATAAAGCCGCTGTACGTTTTGGAATGACTTTAAAAAGAGTTTTGGATTAAAATGAAAAAATATTCATAGTGAATAAAAGTTTTTACTACATTTGAAAAATAAATTGCATAAAAAATGACAAATAACACATACACCTGCCGAAGAAACCAGGTCATTTCAATCCAGAAATGCCGGCGATGTATGTATTGACTATATAACAATAAGTTTATACTATATAAAAACGTCCCGGCCAAAACCGGGACGTTTTAATTTTATACTACCAACCAAAGATGAAAAAAATTTATTCCAACTATCTAGCAAACTTTCGGGGACTATCTCGAGAGATTTGGCTATTGTCTTTGGTTACGTTCATTAACCGCGCTGGGGCAATGGTAATTCCCTTTTTGTCTCTGTACCTCATAAATGTGGAAGGGTTTGACTTGCCACAAGTGGGCTGGATAATGTCGTGTTTTGGGTTGGGTTCTTTGGTGGGCACCTATATAGGCGGTAGATTAACCGATTCCATTGGCTATTATAAGGTAATGCTGTCCAGTCTTTTTATGGGAGGGGTAGGTTTTATACTGCTTCAATATATAGAGACATTTTATGGGTTCTGTATAGGTATATTTCTACTAACCTTAATGACAGATGCTGGCAGACCTGCTATTTTTGTTGCGGCGGACGCATACAGCAAACCCGGAAATATAACCAGAGGCATTGCATTGATACGTTTGGCTATAAATCTTGGATTCTCAATTGGGCCACTAGTGGGCGGATTGATAATTGCCCACATTAACTACACATCGCTATTTTGGATTGATGGGTTAACCTGTATGCTTGCCTCCCTTGGTGTATTTATTCTTTTAAAACCCAAAAAGCCGAAAAGTACGGATGAAAAAACTATCATTATTAAAGAAGGTTTACCACCTTATTTTAATAAATATTTTTTAGTTTTCTTTTTTATAATGATAGCATATAGCTTGGCATTTGTGCAGTATTTTTCAGTTATGCCGGTGTATTATGAAAAAGTGCATTTTCTATCTGAAGATATCATAGGGTGGCTTTTGTTTATAAATGGCGCCACAATTGTAATTTTTGAAATGCCGCTGATTGCTTGGCTTGACCGAAAGAAAATTTCAAAAACGATGGCTACCTTCTGGGGGGTTTTCTTTTTGGGATTGAGCTTCTTGGTGCTGAACTTGAGCGATTGGAGCGGTGTTTTGGTAATAGCGATGCTTTTAATGACTCTTGGGGAAATGATTGGGTTTCCATTTTCAAATGCCCTTGCTTTAGAGATGTCTCCTAAAGGAAGAAAAGGAAGTTACATGGCACTGTATAGTATGAGTTTTAGTTTTGCCCATATGATTGGACACAATGGAGGGATGAATCTTGTAAACAGTTTTGGTTATTTCAATACGTGGACAATTTTTTCTGTCTTTCTTCTTTTAGTAGGTGGATTAACTATTTGGTTATATTTCCTACTAAAAAAAACAAAGGCTAAAGATATATAACTTACTTACAATTGAGTATTTTTTTTAGCACGGCGTTCCTTACGGGAAACAATGATAGCGTCTAAACAGGAAATCATTAACCCTATTCCCGCAAAAAGACAAATCAATCTAACAAAAAATGCTCCTGGATATTCCAAGCCGGTAAAGCCCAGCGTTGCTGAAATTATTGTTACTAATAAAAATTGGAAAGTATAATTTTTCATTGCTATGCTTTTTTTTGGATTGTTACACAGCTAATTTAGCAGAAAGCACGAGTTGTAAATCTTAAAATGAATCCAATTATTACATTTTTAACATACGGTTTTTCACTTTAAAGGTTTTATATCATTGTTTTTGACAACGTGTGAAAGAACAATCTGTGTTTTTGTTTCACCATATACAATTAATTGGTCGATGAAGTTTTCCAAATGCTTTTGATTTTTTAGGACAACCTCCATTACAATATTTTCGTTCCCTGTAATGCGATAACAATTTAAAACCTCATCATAGGTTTTCACAATCTCAAGAAATGGTTTCAGTTTCCCCATGAATGCGCGCAGCGTTATTATAGCTTTAAATTGATACCCCGCCTCAAAAGGTGAAACAACAGTGTAATAGCCGTTAATGATTCCAGAGTCTTCCATTTTTTTTATTCTTTCAGAAACCGCTGGTGAACTAATACCTACCTGTCTGCCAATTTCAGTATTGGGTTGTCGTGCATTTTTTTGAAGACAATTGAGGATTTTCCAATTTAAAGAATCAATACTCATTTTAAAGTTTGTTTTAAAAATACAATAATATCTAAATCAAAAATACTAATTTACTTTAATATCGATTGCTATTTCAAAATGTTAGTAGTTAAATTTGATACGCTTAAAAAAAAGAAAAAGGAAAAATGTCTCCCCATCACATTGGAAAGAATTCACATTCTGCAATCTATTATAAAGCACTTGAAATATTCTCTCTTGCCAGAAATATTTCGGGCTATTTAGCTCATGATTTGGCACATTTGCAAAAAAATGGTGCCGAAGATCCAAATATTTACTTTACTGGAGATATCGTTCAGCAGTCAGTATCATTAGGGCCACAAATATTAAAAGCCGAGAGCCAACCTTTTTCTGAGGAAAAGCATAAATATGCAGCTTCTGTAATGCGCCTTTCCAATCTTCTTTATAAAAATTGTGAACGCTTGGAAAGAGTGAACAGCAACGGAAAGGATTTTCTTCCATTACTTCGTAAAGAGCTCAAAAGATTTCGAAAACTTCAGCATACTTGGAGGCTAACACTTTAGCCTAAAAATTTACTTCATTTCCTCATTATCATCATTCCTTTTTCAAAATAAGCATATCTATATAGTTATGTTTAAAAACGTCGATGATTTCGATTGATGCGAAAGGTTTGTAAGGGTAAATAGGACGTGTTATCTGATCAATCTAGGATCAAAGTCTAAAGTTCCTTTATTAATGATTTTCAAATTCCCTATATCCTTGTGAACTGGATTTATTAAAATATTGTATTCCAAATTCAAAACTGCTGAGGGCACACGTAGTGCTAGGCTTTCCTGTCTCTTAAGCCACGAAGAACCTAACATTTGCACTTGCTTTTCTGATTCTTCAGAGCTCCACTTCGGTTTAATGAAATCCAAGGACTGAATAGGTTTAATGAATTTATCTGAAATTTCTATTTCCACAAAAGAATAACCTACAGGTAATTTAGAAAATTCTACGTGAACAATAATTTCCAACAAACTCAATGATAAACTTTGGGAAAAATAAAGCATCGGGTCACCAACCAAATTCCATCTCCCACCATATAGCCTGGCACCTTCACCTGTAAAATCATCAATATATTCGCTTTTTGCAATTCTAAAAATTCGCACAATCAAGAAGGAATTCCATGGGCAATCCGCCCAAGGATATTTTTAACATATTGAATTCCAAACCTAGTGTCAAGAAAGTCTAAAGGTTGTTGTCCCTTAAAAATGTATGGTTTGGAATGTAGCCAATTTCTAAAATCTTCGAGCGTTTCAAAAACAACTATACCTTCAGAAACTACCTCTGCAATTTCAAAAAGCTGTTCTGAGGCCGCAACCCCTAAAAGATCATCATCTGCCTTGCGCTGTAAAGTACGGTGTGAAATATGTATCAAATCACTCAATCGGTCCATTGAAATGCCAAGCACCTCACAAATTGAATACACAACACTTTTGGGCAGACCTTTTCTTGTAACGGTAATAAGGTCAATATCGCTATTAACGGCTTGACCCACTTGACCTACGCCGCCAAGGACACCAACTATCCTATCAAAAGGATTGTCTAGAAGATAGAAAACTTCGGGCTCTTTGGCTAAATTTACATCGGTTGGATTTTCATATTTTTTCATGAACACGACATTTGACACAAATATATGTATTTTTGTCGTGTCATAAAAATTTTTCTACATATTTCGTCTATATTGCCCGCCAACCTCAAATAAAGCTTCAGTAATTTGCCCTAAGGAACAAACCTTTGTGGCTTCCATCAACTGTTCAAACATGTTTTCATTATGTATTGCCGCCTCTTTAACCTTTTCAATTGTGTTGTGGGCATTATCCGCATACATTTTATGAAGATTTTTAAGCGTTTTAATCTGAACCTGTTTTTCATCCTCTGTTGCGCGTATAACCTCAGCAGGAAGTACCGTTGGCGAGCCTTTACTACTTAAAAAGGTATTAACTCCAATAATCGGAAAATCTCCATTGTGCTTCAAGGTTTCATAATACAAACTTTCCTCTTGAATTTTACTGCGCTGGTACATAGTTTCCATTGCCCCCAAAACGCCGCCTCTTTCTGTAATACTGTCAAACTCTTTTAAAACAGCTTCTTCAACCAAATCTGTTAGTTCTTCAATAATGAAAGAACCTTGGATTGGATTCTCGTTTTTAGCCAAGCCAAGTTCCTTATTTATAATAAGCTGGATTGCCATAGCTCGGCGAACGCTCTCTTCAGTGGGAGTTGTTATAGCTTCATCATATGCATTGGTGTGCAATGAATTACAGTTATCATAAATTGCGTACAAAGCCTGTAATGTAGTACGAATATCGTTAAAATCAATCTCCTGTGCATGCAATGAACGACCAGAAGTTTGTATATGGTATTTTAACATTTGTGCACGCGGGTTTGCACCGTATTTTTCCTTTAGTGCCTTTGCCCAAATTTTTCGGGCAACACGACCAATAACAGCGTATTCTGGGTCTATCCCGTTGCTGAAGAAAAATGAAAGATTTGGACCGAATTCGTTGATGTCCATTCCTCTGCTCAAATAATATTCAACATAAGTGAACCCATTTGCAAGGGTAAAAGCCAATTGGGTTATTGGGTTTGCACCTGCCTCGGCAATGTGGTAACCACTTATAGAAACCGAATAAAAATTTCGGACTTTCTTCTCGATAAAATATTCCTGTACATCGCCCATCAAGCGCAGTGCAAATTCAGTGGAAAAAATGCAGGTGTTTTGCGCTTGGTCTTCTTTTAAAATATCTGCCTGAACGGTTCCACGCACCTGCTGTAATGTTTCGTATTTAATTTTATTGTAAACTTCGATATCCAAAACTTGATCGCCAGTAACTCCTAATAGCATGAGCCCCAACCCATTATTACCTTCTGGAAGCTCACCGTGATATTTGGGACGCTCGATATTCTTTTTCTTATAAATAGCTGAAATTTTCTCTTCAATTTCTTTTTCCAAACCATTTTCCAAAATATATTTTTCACAATTTTGGTCAATGGCAGCATTCATAAAAAAGCCCAGCAACATAGGTGCAGGCCCATTAATAGTCATACTAACCGAGGTCATTGGATGACTTAAATCAAATCCTGAATATAATTTTTTCGCATCGTCCAAACAACAGATAGAAACTCCCGCATTTCCAATTTTGCCATAAATATCGGGTCGAAGGTCGGGGTCATTTCCATATAAAGTTACACTATCAAAAGCAGTGGAAAGTCTTTTGGCGGGCAACCCCATACTTACATAATGGAAACGACGATTGGTGCGCTCCGGTCCTCCTTCACCCGCAAACATTCTGGCAGGATCTTCCCCAGTCCTTTTGAAGGGATACAGCCCAGAAGTGTATGGAAATTCACCAGGTACATTCTCCTGTAAGGTCCATTTTAAAATATCGCCCCAAGCCTGGTATTTTGGCAAAGCCACTTTTGGAATCTGCGTGTGTGAAAGTGATTCGGTATGGGTTTTAATATTTATTTCCTTATCGCGGACCTTAAAACTATAGATTGGATTTTTGTATTTGTTCACTTTTGGGTCCCAACCTGTTATAATTTCCCAATTGTAGGGATCTAGATTTAATTTTTCACGGTCAAATTCGGCAAGCAGTAATTTTAATAAGTCTTCATTTTTTTCTGTAGTTAAAATCGATTCCGAAACAATTCCTGCCTTATCCAATTCAGGTTTTTTTCCCGAAATTGTTTCTATTGTTTTGAAAATCCCATAGAGCCTTTGGGCAACTTCGGCCTGCTCTGCAGCTTTTTTATCATAAGATCTATTATTTTCTGAAATTTCTGAAAGATAGCGTGTACGAGAAGGTGGAATTACAAAAACCTTTTCATTCATTTCTTCGGTGATTTTAAAATCACTTTTTAAATCGGCATTCGTTTTCTCAACAATCTGGTGCATTACAGCCTTGTAGAGCTTGTTCATACCTGGATCGTTAAACTGTGAAGCTATGGTCCCATACACAGGGAGTTCATCATGGGAAGTGTCCCATAATTGATGATTGCGCACGTATTGTTTTTTAACATCGCGAAGCGCATCCAGAGAACCGCGTTTGTCAAATTTATTGATTGCAACCAAATCGGCAAAATCGAGCATGTCAATTTTTTCTAGCTGCGTGGCAGCACCAAATTCTGGAGTCATTACATACAATGAAACATCGCTGTGTTCAAGTATTTCAGTATCACTTTGCCCAATTCCCGAAGTTTCAAGGATAATAAGGTCATATTCAGCTGCTTTGAGGACCTCAATTGCTTCAGTCACATATTTTGAAAGCGCAAGGTTGCTTTGGCGTGTTGCCAAACTGCGCATATAAACCCTTGGAGAATTGATGGCATTCATGCGAATTCGATCTCCCAACAGTGCTCCTCCGGTTTTTCTTTTTGAAGGATCTACAGAAATAATTCCAATTGTTTTCTTTGGAAAATCAATTAAAAATCTTCGCACCAGTTCATCTACAAGTGAGGACTTTCCTGCTCCGCCTGTTCCAGTAATCCCTAGAACTGGTGCAGTAATCTTCTTATTTTTAGTATGAATTTTATCAAGTGTTTCTTTTGCCACCTTTGGAAAATTCTCTGCAGATGAAATTATTCTAGCAATGGCACCAATTTCCTTATTGGGCAGCTTGCTGAGTTCACCATTCAGTTTATCCCCTATGGGAAAATCAGATTGTTCTACCAAATCGTTTATCATTCCCTGTAATCCCATCTTACGGCCATCATCAGGCGCATAAATTCGGGTAATACCATACTCCATTAATTCTTTTATTTCGGAAGGAAGAATAACGCCGCCGCCGCCGCCAAAAATTTTTATATGTCCGGCACCTTTTTCCTGCAAAAGATCATACATGTATTTAAAATACTCATTGTGCCCCCCTTGATACGAAGTCAGTGCAATTGCATTCGCATCTTCTTGAATTGCAGTATTCACAACCTCTTCCACACTTCTATCATGTCCCAAGTGAATCACCTCTACGCCTGTAGATTGTATGATACGTCTCATAATATTGATAGCGGCGTCGTGACCATCAAATAATGATGCCGCTGTAACTATTCGAACTTTATATTTTGGTTTATAGGGAGTTACTTGTTCCATGTTTTGCTTTTCATTAATTATGAATTGCAAATTTAGTTAAAACGCAACGAACATAACACATTGGAAGACTATACATATCATAAAAAAAACAAAAATGGATTGCGATATTTCAAGATTTTTGTATATTGCACCATCAATATTAAACTATAAACAAATAACATTATGAAAAAAATTTACTTATTGGCTTTTGCTATAGGAGCTTTTACTTTTAGTGCTAACGCACAAATAATCGAAGATGACATTGAGAGCTATAGCTTAGGCCCTCTCTTTGAAGACCATTGGTCAAGCTGGTCAGGAGCACCAGGACCTGATAACGCAGTAGTAACTGATGAATTTGCACAATCTGGAAGTCAATCAATTTTTATTGGTGGAGATGGTGTGCAAGATGCTCTTTTACTTCTAGGAAACCAAACAGTAGGTGAATATGAATTGACTTTCTCAATGTATATCCCAACTGACAAGACTGGTTATATAAATTTCCAAGGTGCTACAGAAAATGGTGGTGCAGGAGCTGGAGGTGCTGGTGTTTTCAACTCAGGAAACATAACCTTTAATCTTGATGGCCTAAGTCCAGGTGTCGTTGAAGATATAGATGCTGATGGAACAGTTTACAACACATACTCATATCCACAAAATTTCTGGTTTGAGGTTAAGTTTCTTTTTGACATAGATGCTCTTACTTATACACTTTCTATTGATGGTGTAGAGGGTGATCCAGTTGCTTTTGGTTCTGATGCTACTGTAGGAGGAATTGATTTCTTCTCAATTGACGCAAACAACGAATATTATGTAGATGATGTAGTATTTAGTAGTACTGCAGGAGTTGAAGATTTTGCTGCTGATTCTTTCAAAGTATATCCAAACCCAGTTAAAGATGTATTGAATATTAGCACTAAAACTGCTGTAGATAACGTAACTATTTACGATGTATTAGGTAAAGCAGTTCTTACTGTAAATCCTGATGCTATTTCTCCAAAAGTAGATATGAGTGGACTTTCTTCTGGTGCTTACTTAGTTCAAGTAACTATCGGAAACGCTACAAATACTGTAAAAGTTCTTAAATAAGAATTTTTAAAACTCTTTATAAAGAAAAAAGCCCTTCAATATTGAAGGGCTTTTTTATATTTGAAAACTATATAATTGTAAAACTATGTTACTTAAAAAAATCTTTCTTTTCTGCTCAATTTTTCTTTTAATTTCTTGTGCTGAATTGCAACAAGTTGTGAATACTCTCCCTACCGACACAGGCATCGGAATGGATTCAACAACAATAGCCAATGGATTAAGACAGGCATTGGACAAGGGTATTGACAAACAAGTAGCCAAGCTTACCCAGAAAGACGGATTTTATAAAAACCAACTGGTAAAGATAGTGTTGCCATCAGAATTAAAGAAAGTGGATCAGGGCTTAAGAGACATTGGCCTAGGTAGCCTAGCTGATGAAGGTATTAAAGCTTTAAATAGAGCCGCTGAAGATGCCGTGAAAGAAGCGACTCCCATATTTGTAACAGCTGTAAAAGAAATAACTTTTGCAGATGCAAAAAACATTTTGTTGGGTCCTGATAATGCAGCTACCAATTATTTGGAACAAAAAACAACCTCAGCTCTCTATTCAAAATTTAACCCTGTAATTAAGCAGTCCTTTTCAAAAGTAGGTGCAGATCAAATTTGGACAAACATAATTACGAAATACAATTCCATTCCTTTTGTAACCAAAGTAAATCCAGACCTTACAGATTACGTTACCACTGAAGCGCTACAAGGCGTTTATAAAATGATAAGCGTAGAAGAGAAGGATATCCGGAATAATATTTCAGCAAGAACCACAACACTACTTCGACAGGTTTTTGCCCTACAAGATTAAAAAAAAGATGTTTTTTTATTAAAATAGAATTTATGAAACCATTAACCTCTTATTAATAACACCTTATAAATACTAAGGTTATCTTTGTTGTGTGCAAAGATTTAGCTATGTATAATTGGTTTAGGAAAAAATCCAGATTAGAACAATTAAAAGACAGATACAGACTTTTAATGAAACGCTCATTTGAACTTTCTTCAAAAGATCCAGAAAAAAGTGAAAAAGCACATCAACAAGCAGATAGGATTTTTCAAGAAATACAATATTTATCCTATAGGCAAGCAGATAAATAACTATTTGCTAATGTAGCATTTTAAAATAATCAAAAGCCTTTAGCAGTCTTGACCCATACCAGCTAAAAAACTCCCCATCTACTAATTTAACTTCAGTATTACATTCTTTAGCAAGATGAACAGCGTCTGCTTTTTTAAAAGGATAAGGTTCTGTAGAAAGAAGTATCAATTCAGCAGTCTTTAATACTTCAATATCAACCTTCGGATAGCGGGATTTTTCTTCAACAATGATATTTTCAAAATTATTAATTTGTAATAATCCATCTATAAAAGTCTTTTTTCCGGCCGCCATATACGGGTTTTTCCAAATTAAATAAAGCACTTTTTTTGAAGAAAAATCTTTTACTAAATCCTTAAAGTCTTCCAATTTTAATTCAATATTTGATGCAATTTCCAAAGCCTTTCCCTTAACTTCAAAAATTTCACCCAACTCAAGTATCATCTCGATACTTTCTGAAATCGTAGCAATATTACTAACCCAGACCGGAGCAATATTTTCCAACTTAAGAACCATTTCCTCCGTATTCTCTTCCTTGTTGCAAATTATTATATCAGGTTTAAGTAATTTTATCTTTTCAAAATCAACCTGTTTAGTCCCGCCAACAATCGTTTTCTCCTTTCGCAAACTTTTAGGATGGACACAGAATTTTGTTACACCCACAATGTTTTTACGTAAACCAAGATCAATCAGCAGTTCCGTTTGGGAAGGCACCAACGAAACAACTCGCAAAGGGGGTTTTGTAAGAGTTATAGTTCTATTTAATTGATCAACGAATTCCATCTAGAATGGCTTTCATTTCAAGTTGCATCTTCATCGCTTCCTGAGCCGCAGCGTCTGCAAAATCACTATTTTTTGAGGCGTAAATTATACCTCTGGAAGAATTTATGAGTAAACCAACATTTTCAGCCAATCCATATTTACAGACTTCTTTCAGATTTCCGCCTTGCGCCCCAACTCCCGGAACCAATAAAAAACTATTGGGAATAATTTTTCGAATATCAGCAAAATATTCAGCCTTAGTTGCGCCTACCACATACATCAAGTTTTCACCATTACTCCATTGTTTTGAAGTTTTCAAAACCTGTTTGTATAATTCTTCTTTTCCTACACTTTTTGTTTGAAAATCAAAAGCCCCTTCATTGGAGGTTAATGCAAGCAAAATGGTATGTTTATTTTCAAAAGCAAGAAAAGGCTCTACGGAATCCTTCCCCATATATGGAGCAACGGTTATCGAATCAAAACCCAGATCTTCAAAAAAAGCTTTTGCGTAACGGCTAGAAGTATTGCCTATATCGCCGCGCTTCGCATCGGCAATAGTAAAAATTTCAGGATAGTTTTCGTTTAAATAGTTTATGGTTTTTCCCAAGGATTTCCAGCCTTTCAGACCGTAAGCCTCATAAAATGCAGTATTTGGCTTATAAGCAACCGTATATTTATGGGTAGCATCAATAATGGCTTTATTAAAAGAAAATATTGGGTCTTCTTCTTTTAATAAAAACTCAGGGATTTTATCAAGATCAACATCCAGCCCAACACAAAGAAAGGATTGCTTCTTTCTAATTTCTGAAATCAAATTTTCTGTAGTCATACTTTTCTATTTCAGAAGGTTGAATTCTTAAAAAGTCTCACCCGTTTCCTTTAATTTTTCGGTATTGCTCACCAATTGAAGCTCATCAATTATTTCCTGAACGTCACCGTTCATAATATTTCCGAGGTTGTATAAAGTAAGGTTGATACGGTGGTCTGTAACCCGTCCCTGTGGATAATTATAGGTCCTAATCTTTGCACTACGGTCACCACTGGTTACCATCGAGCCACGTTTAAGCGCGTCTTCAGCCTGCTTTTTGGCAAGTTCAAGATCATACAAGCGCGAACGCAAGACCCTAAAGGCCTTTTCTTTGTTCTTATGTTGCGATTTCTGGTCTTGGCATTGTGCCACAATTCCCGTTGGCACGTGCGTCAATCGTACTGCAGAATATGTAGTGTTTACAGACTGTCCTCCAGGTCCTGAAGAACAAAAGAAATCAATACGCACATCTTTGGGGTTTATCTCAATATCAAATTCTTCCGCTTCCGGAAAAACCATCACTGTTGCGGCACTGGTATGTACTCGCCCCTGTGTTTCAGTCTGTGGCACACGCTGCACGCGGTGTACACCCGCTTCAAACTTAAGCGTTCCGTAAACGTCTTCGCCTTCAATTTCAAATTGCACTTCCTTAAAACCGCCGCTGGTTCCTTCATTAAAATCTATCACATTGGTTTTCCAGCCTTTTCCTTCACAATACTTGGTGTACATTCTGAAAAGATCGCCCGCAAAAATACTCGCTTCGTCACCACCCGTTCCGGCCCTTATCTCCATCACGGCATTTTTGGCATCTTCGGGGTCTTTCGGCACTAAAAGAAATTTAATTTCTTCTTCCAGTTTCGGCAGACGCTCCTTTGCTTCCTCCATCTGTAGCTTTGCCATTTCTACCATTTCGGCATCGCTGCCATCGTCTATTATTTCTTCTGCTTCGTTTATATTATTGGTAAGTTCTAGAAATTCGGAACGTTTGTCCATCAGTACCCGTAGGTCTTTATACTCTTTGTTCAACTGTATATACCGCTTTTGGTCACTGATAATATCGGGTTGAATAATAAGGTCGCTCACCTCGTCAAAACGTTGTTTTATTATTTGAAGCCTGTCTAACATATATATTTTATAATGGGTGCAAATTTACAATTTTTTAAGGGAATGGAAGCGCTTGTAGAAGGGCTCGATCTATAAAAATTTCAAGGAGCAGCAGTTTTTGAAACTTTTACATTTTTTAAATCCAAAAAAGAAAAATGCACAAGCGTATAAACACTAAGCACTAAAAATATCCTTGCCAAATAAACAAACAGAGTGCTGTATGCTAGGTCATAATAACCTATACCCCTAAATATCTCCGCAAAAATGATCAAAAAAACCAAAAGCGTAAAGCCCATGGACAGTTTGGAATTAAAATAATGATTGTAGAACAGTGCCATGAAAGCCAATAAAATACCACAAAAAGCACTTAAAACCATAAATATATATTGGGTATAATTCAAAGTCATTTCCTTCATTAGTTCAACAAATTGTAAAAACAAATACCCATTCAAAAGCAACATTAAAACTATGAGGAGCGTAAATGCTTTTGAGATTTTCTTAAATGTGAATTTGGGAACAATATACCAAAGCAGCATCAAAAACGCCAAGAAGTTCAGTATCATAGAAACACTAGCCATAGTACTGTTTTCATACCAAACTGTTGTAACGCTGGATGCCCCATAAAAGAAAAGAAAACCCACCAACCATTTTTGAATGTTTTTTCCGTGCGCAATTAATACGTAAACTAGGGCTGTATAACATATTATTCCGCGCAGTAAGCGAAACAAAGAATAATTGTGAAAGGAGTGAATGACTATACTTGCTACAATAAAAAAAATGGCTAAAACCCCCAATCCTATTTTGTAGTTTTTAAAGAAAATCTTCTTTGGCATCCGCTAGTAATTGTGGGCCACCATAGTACATGGCTCAAAATCAATCACGAATATAATCCAAAATATCAATATAAAAATTCTCCCATTGCAGATTTAATAGTAAGCTGTTTGGAAGAAGCGGCTTCTACCCTTCCCACAATCTGCGCATCAACATCAAAGGATTTTGAAATTTCAATAATGTTTTCAGCAATTTCTTCGGGAACGTATAGCTCCATCCGGTGTCCCATATTAAAAACCTGGTACATTTCCTTCCAATCTGTGCCACTTTCAGCCTGTATAAGTTTGAATAGCGGCGGCACTTCAAATAAATTATCCTTTATAATATGAAGATTTTCAATAAAGTGAAGAATCTTAGTCTGTGCGCCACCACTACAGTGCACCATTCCATGGATTTCTTTATTACTGAATTGTGAAAGAATTTTTTTAATGATAGGCGCATAGGTTCGAGTGGGCGATAGCAACAGTTTTCCGGCATTCAAAGGACTATCAGCAATTGAATCATCCAATTTTTTTGATCCTGAATAAACAAGTTCTTTTGGAACTGATGAGTCAAATGTTTCTGGATATTTTTGTGCTAAGTAATTATCAAAAACATCGTGCCTAGCCGATGTCAATCCATTGCTCCCCATACCTCCGTTGTATTCCTTTTCATAAGTAGCTTGTCCAAAAGAAGCTAAACCAACAATTACGTCACCCGGTTTAATATTTGCATTGTCCACAACCGCACTGCGTTTCATTCGTGCCGTTACCGTGGAATCTACGATAATAGTACGCACTAAATCGCCCACATCGGCGGTCTCTCCACCGGTTGAATGAATGGTAACGCCGTATTGTCTCATTTCGGATATCAATTCTTCGGTACCATTAATAATTGCTGAAATAACCTCACCTGGAATTAGGTTTTTATTTCTACCAATGGTAGAAGAAAGCATTATATTATCAACGGCCCCTACGCAAAGAAGATCATCAATATTCATAATAAGTGCATCTTGCGCAATGCCTTTCCAAACGGAAAGATCACCAGTTTCTTTCCAATACGCATAGGCTAAAGAAGATTTGGTACCTGCTCCATCAGCGTGCATTATTAAGCAATAATCAGCATTACCCGTTAGATAATCAGGTACTATTTTGCAGAATGCCTTTGGGAAAAGACCTTTATCTACATTTTTAATAGCATTATGTACGTCTTCCTTCCCTGCAGATACACCACGTTGTTCGTAACGTTTTGAAACTTCTTTACTCATTTTATAATATTATGGCACAAAAGTACGGATTAAAAAAAAGCCCACAAAGGTGGGCTTTCAGGGTTTTTAATATTTTATAATATTATTCCCAATCGGGCATAAAAGCATCAGTGTAAAGTAGGCTTCGCGTTTCATCCACACCTATTTCAAGGCTATAAACGTTCTTTTGAGAAATACCGTCGTTAGAAGTATTGGTGTAAATTACAAGCGCTTCATTAGGGGCAAATATTGGGTCCAAATCATTGGTGCCGTTTGGTTTTTCATTTGAAATATCATCAGGTTCACCACCAGTTGATATATTATAGGTAAAGATTCGAGAGTTCAGCCTTCTATAGTCATTACTTTGAAATTCAGAAATATCATAGGAATAAACAATACTATTATTATCAACAGATAAATCAAGACCGCTAGCACCACCCGGAAGACCTGATAGTAAAGTATCAATAAGATTTCCGTTTTTGGTAATGGTAATAAAAGAAACATTATACCCATTCAAGTCATTTGTCTTGAGTACTATCAAATTAGCATTTTCGCTAACGGCCATTTCAGAAATTAAAGAACCATCTGGTGTTTGGTAAACCAGATTAAGGTTTTGACCGTTTGATCTAATTTGATACAATTTATCCATATTTGGAAAGTAAATACGATCGCTATTTTCTGGCCAGTCAATGTTTATTTCATTTAAGTCAAAACCATTGGGCCTTACATTGGAAGTTACTTTAACCTTATCGGTACCATCTCGCTTCATCGTATAAATGTCTGCCTGCGCCCCGGTTGTTTGTAGGTAGGCAATTCTATTAGCAGCAACATTTCTTCTTGGTCTGAAACTATTTGTATTTTCAGAAGTCAATTGAAATTCATTACCATCTTCATCCGCAGAAAAAATAACATTATTTCCGTTTATATTACGAACAAACAAAAATCTATTTTCTACAGGAGCAGGTTTAACCTTAAAAGTTCCTACTGGGCTCAAGACCGGAGGATTGATATCATCAGTAGCAGTTATCTGCCAAAAATACTGTGCTCCAAGCATCAAATCAGAATATACGTAGGTAGAGTCAGTAATATCTTCAAATAATAGCACCTCTTCGTCCTGATCATTTCTTAGCTCAAGTGAGAAAGTAATCGGATCTCCTTCTGGATCAGTAGAGCTCCATTCAAATAAGGCTTCGGTACTCTCCAATACTTCATTTTCAGCAGGTGTAATCAAAGCAGGAGTGCTGGGCGGCCTATTATTCGCTGTAGATATCTCCATTTCAAAAATAACATTTACAGAGGTATTATATATGACAGTGGCCGGCTCATACCTAGCAAGAAATCCATCAAGCCTAGCAGCAACTGAATATTCTCCCGCCGGCACGTTTTCTATCTTGAATTTTCCCGCTACATCTGTAAAAACAGTGCTTGTAACAGGACTAGTAGAAATCCTGACGTTTTCAAGGGGCTCATTAGTACCTTCTACCACAACGATTCCCGTTATGGTTCCAAAATCATTTTCATTTATTCTATCCTCGTTACAAGAAAACAGGACGGTCAAGAAAAAAACAAGGGTTATATATTTAGAAAAGCGTTTCATCATCATGGATTTATTCATTAGTCCTTATGTTCGATTTTGTTGAATTAAAATGATAGTTAAGACCAAGACCAAAGGTATAGTAATAATCATCTCTTCTACCCCTTGGCGTATTGTCAATTTTATCTGTAAAAGTAACATTCCATTCCCCGCTGAGTTCAAATGAAATTCTTTTTGAAACACGGTATTGAAGGCCTGCGCCAAATTTCATATTAAAAAATGTGTCCCATTTCTGTAGGTACAAGAACCCGCTATCATCTACAAAATGTAGGACTCCGGGACCTACAAAAAACAAAGGGGATACTCTATCGTAAGGGAGCATGTTGTATTCAACAATCAAACTTTCGCTGGCCCACCAATGATTGATTTCGGGTGTACTATTTAATTTAAATATCTGAAAATCGCCGTTAATGCTCAATTCGGGAATGATATTATATTTATATCCCAGCCCAGCCTTATAATCTAGCACTCCCGTTTCATAATCACCATCAACAAGGGCGGTTCCAAAATTTGCATAAAGCGTATTCCTGAAATCATAATTCAAAAATCTTCTTTCATAAAGACCTGTAGATTCCTCCTCTTCCTTTTCATTTAAGTAGGCATCTACAATTTCCTTATTCTTTTCTTCACCATCCCGAGTGGACCAAAGCCTGTCTTTTATTCCTTCCACAATCAGCATTTCAACAGATTTTTCAATTGCTTCCTGAACTGCCATTTGTGCAGGTTCGTTTTTGGTAAACCCAGTTTCTACCTCAAGTAAACGTTGAAAATTAACATATTTGAACAAGCTAACGTCAACGGCTTGAGAAAGTATAGTTTTTGAAACATACACGGTTTTTAATACCTCACCGGTATTAGTGGACACAGCTCTTAAATAAACCGTTATACGGTCTTGCCTGTATTGAGTAGAAGCTCCTGTTCCAAAATATCTAGCTCCTGCACCTCCAGTAAGTATATTGGAGTCATAGGACACAATGCCCCCTTCTAGTAGTACTCCAGCAAATAATAATGGGGTCAAACGTGTAGGGGTTTGGTCATCAGCCTTTCTATACTCTTCGCGAGTGCTTCTGATGATGTTTCGCTCATTCAAAAGGTTGCTAATATTTTCACGTTCAATGGGTCTGAACCACTTTGAATCCTCAAGTGCTTTAATTAAAATTGTAGTAGCACCTTGTGTAACGGCTGTACTAAAGGTACTTCCTGTTTCTATATTTTTGTATTGGCCAGTTTGATCTTTAAAGTTATAAACACCAGCAATAATAGGCTCTGCAGGTTCCGGAAGTGAATAGAGTGTTTTAGTTTGTTGGGTAATTTCACCTATCCGTGCATCTTGCGGCCCTACAGGTTGATTAAAATATGCTCCACAACCCCACAAAAAAAAAGAGATAGTTGCAATACATAACTTTGTAAGCGTATTCTTCATGTTGATTTTAATTTGGGATGATTATCTGTGTAGCCTCGCCAGTTACAATATTTAAAACATTTATTACCAATCCGTTGGATGACTCAAAAACCTCATATTGAAAATCTCCGCTAATTGAGGTTCCATTAGGGGGCAAATTATCATTACCAAAACCACTATTGCCAAATTTATTATCAAGACCATTGTTAAAACCGTCAAGTTTATCAAATGCATCAAATTTTGAATCTTCAAACGAATTTTGGGAATTAGCCGAATTTAGCAACCAAGAATAATTAAAGGGTTCTCCACCTACAAATGCTGGGTTTATTGGCTTGTAAACTAATTGTTGCCCCACACAGTATGAAGAAACGGTTATAAATAAGAATAGTAAAAAAGCTTTCATGTTTTTTGTTTTTAAAACTAAATTATCAATAAAGAGAGAAAAACAGACATTTTAGGAACATCCACTAAAATTCAAACCCACTAAAGAGTACATTTTAAAATTTGATTTTACTCAATAATGCTTTTGAATGTTTTTGTTCTCCTTATACTTTTGTAAATACCAATATACTCTTTTAATAGCGACCTCAGACATTGTCTTTAAATATTCTTCTTGAGGCCGTACAAAAAATTCCAATACTGTTTCATTAGCTACAGAGATTTCAATCTTAGTATTGTTGTTCAATGACAACGTTTCTTTGATGTTTACTATTTCCTCGCCATTTATGTTATTTGTAGTGTATAATGAGTAGAACATTCTATAAAAATCCCTGCCAGGCTTAGTTTTGGTTTCTTCTGTTACAATCCCCCTTAAAATTACACCATCTTCGGCCTTGTTTATTGCATCTGGAGAAACATTTACCGCTTGTTCACTTTCCACAATTTTAAGCCTTTCCTTTTCAATATCTTCTTCTGTCCCATTAATCACAACTCGATCCATCCCAAGGGGCTTATCCACTTCATCATAAAGTAATAGAAGAATAATAACCCTATCCTTATCGTCTACGTTAATTGTGGTGGAGGAAAGATTCTTTTTTTGTCCAATTTCTAAAATAAATCTCCCGCTTTGATCATTTTTTGAAGTGTTAGAATTATTTGGATCATTTTTTATGACAGAAAGTACGTATCGCAAACTTTGATTTGATGCTGTTTTATTTACTGCAGAGCCAGTAATCTTGTACATATCACCATTTTTTTCCATGTTAATTTTAGCTTCAACCTCAGTATTATATATCTGGGAAAAGACTATATTGGAAGTTAACACTAAGCATATGAATAATGCTATGCTATGTTGAAAAATTTTAAACAAAATCTTAATTATTTAAGTTGCGAACAATAATCGTCTGATTTTTGCCTTGCATGGATACTATCATATTATTAGAAATTGAATTTTGACCTCCTAGTAAAATCAAATTCTGATTTGTTCCAAATTGCAAAATATTTGCGGAATGGTTTTGTCTGCCGGCATTGTCCATATCTATAAAATTATGGTTATTACCAACCTGGATAACATCTTCTGATATTCTATTTGCAGAAACATTAAGATATATATCGTTGCTATTTCCAAGTTGAGATAAGGAAATATCGCTATAATTTGATGTTGTACTAGAAAAAGAAGTATTGTTATTTCCTATTTGCTGAACACGGATACTATTGTTTACATCAGCTGGAGGTACATTTTGTGAAGCGACAATATTGAATAGTGAAGTTGTCTTTTGAAGATTTTCCAATGAAGTTGTATTATCTCCCAAATATGTTTGCGCATGAGATACATTCACTAACGCTATAAAAACGAGTACTATTATTATGGCTTTTAAAGTTTTCATCTCTTTTCTTTCTTTTTAAGGTTAGTTAAGTTATTGCTTTTTTTAGGAAAATAATAATAAAAACGCTATTAATTTTCTAACTCCCTTACTAATGGCAGGAAATGACCTTTCTTTATAAAGAAGTATAAGAGCATGGGTTAGATGCTCTTATACTACTTAATTTACTATTTTCTAAAAATTGAATATCTAAATATATTCTTGAATAATTTTTAGTTTTGCAAAGTTACATCTACGTTACCGTTACCAAATTGATGAACATCACTCCAGTTACCAACACCTAATTGGCCTACTAAGCTAAAGTTACCATTACCAACTTGCAAGTTATGACTGTAATGTCCTATTCCAGCTTGACCAACAAGGCTGATGTTGCTATTTCCGTATTGCTCAACTAGAGAATAATTGCCTAAACCAATTTGTCCCACAGCGTTAAAGTTGCTGTTACCTACTTGGTATACTTCAGAATCATTCAAGAAACCTATTTGACCAGTGTAACTAACGTTATCATTACCATCTTGGATTGTCAAAGCATAGTTATCATCTCCCAATTGGAAGGTAGTGCTCTCATTACGGTTACCGTACTGACCTGTTCCAGCCCAGTTGTCGTTTCCATATTGATCAACATCACTTTCGTTACGGTTACCTATTTGCTCTACTATAGAAACATTGTCATTTCCTACTTGATTAGTTCTAGCATCATTACGATTACCTACTTGTAAAATAGAAGAACTGTTTCTATTACCCATTTGGTCTGTATCAGCTTCGTTGCGGTTTCCATCTTGAATAACAGAAGATCCGTTTCTGTTACCAGTTTGGTCAACATCACTTTCGTTACGGTTACCAAATTGGCCAACTCCAGAGTAGTTACGGTTACCTATTTGATCTGTTGTTGCAAGGTTGTTGTTACCATCCTGATAAACTTCAGAAAAGTTACGGTTGCCCAATTGGAACAAATCAGCATCGTTGCGATTTCCGTCTTGATCAACAATAGAAGTATTTCTGTTACCCCATTGTTCTACTTCAGAAGCATTACGGTTTCCGTCTTGATCAACATCACTACTGTTTCGGTTACCCCACTGGTCCACATAAGAATCATTACGATTTCCTGTTTGATCTACGTCAGACTCATTACGGTTGCCTTCTTGCCATACAAAAGACCCATTTCTGTTTCCTATTTGCGAAGTAGTACTTAGGTTAAGATTACCAACCTGCCATGTAGTGGCATCGTTGCGGTTACCCACCTGCAATGTACCCGAAGCATTAAGGTTGCCTACCTGTAATGTGGTTGCCTCGTTGCGGTTACCCAATTGGGCAGTACCGGCAAGGTTAAGATTCCCTGTTTGATCTGTGTCAGAATCATTATAGTCGCCTAATTGCAGGGTACCATTAAGGTTTAAATTACCAGTTTGGTCTACATCGGAATTATTCATTAGTCCCCCCTGTAGTGTTCCATTAACGTTCAAAAGTCCAGTTTGTGTAACTGTACTTGTATTGAACTGAGCGAACATCGCTGTCCCCCCCATTAGCGCCAATGCGCATAAAACTACTTTTTTCATAATTAAAAGATTTAAAGATTAATATTTGGTTAAAAAAATATTCTATGTTTGGCAAGGAATTGCTTCCTTAGTCTTTCTGACAGATCATTAAATCATGATTTGTCAACTTTTTATTATGGGGATAGTTTCAGAATGTCTTTAAAATGTCTTAAGGTTAAAACATTTATCCAAGAGACGTGGCTTTAAATTTTAAATAACTCTTTAAATTATTAATTGATTAAAACAACTAACAATTTCAAGAGAAACTAAGGGGATTAGGTTTGTTATTTAACAATTTTTGAGGAGAAGTAATTTTTTGACATCACTATCAATCAATTACAATTCAAAGATGCAACAAAAAAAGCAATTATACAAGCCTACTCACACCCGTTAAGGAAAAAAGGGGGAAATCCCCCTATCCAAAAAGGGTTTTTCCTATATGAAAAACCCTTTTTTATAGATGAAAAATATAAAAAAACCGATTAAGTACATTTAATCGGTTTTTAACATAATTTGTTAATTTTTTGTTAAAATTATTTTGTAAACAATAGCTCTCTATACTTGGTTAACGGCCAAATTTCATCATCTACCAATAATTCTAGTTTGTCGCAATGATAACGAATAACTTGGAAAAATGGTTTTACATCATCACAGTAAGCAACAGCTCTTTTTTCGGCATCTTCAATTTTATTTGCTTTTTTACGAGCCTCAATCATATCGGTTATTCCCTTGTTTATTTTTGCTATATGTTCGCTTATTTGCTCAATGAGTTGTAATTGCTCTCCAGCTAATTTTTTGAAATCGGTTCCGTAGATATTTTTTAGTCCCTCAACATTTTCAATCAAAATATTTTGATATCTGATTGCGGTAGGTATCACGTGGTTTCTCGCTATATCGCCCAAAATACGCCCCTCTATCTGGATGCGCATGGCGTAGTCTTCCATTTCAATTTCATAACGCGCTTCAAGCTCCACCTTACTCATTATGCCCAGATCTTCAAAAAGTGAGATAGTTTTTTTTGAAATTTTAGCTTTTAGAGCCTGCGGGGTAGTTTTATGATTACTTAACCCTCGTTTTTTAGCTTCTTTCTCCCAAGCTTCACCATAACCATCTCCTTCAAAACGAATACGCTTGGAATCCTTAATGTACTCTTTCAAGACATTGAAGATGGCATCATCTTTCTTCATCTTCTTGTCTTTAATCAAAGTATCAACCTCCGTTTTAAAATCAATTAGCTGCTTTGCCACAATCGCATTAAGTACAGTCATTGGGTTAGCGCAATTTGCGGTAGAGCCCACTGCGCGAAACTCAAATTTATTACCCGTAAAAGCGAAAGGCGAAGTCCGGTTACGGTCTGTGTTATCCAATAGAATCTCTGGTATTTTACCAACCACGTTCAATTTTAAATCCGTTTTCTCTTGTGGAGAAAGTTTGCCGCTAGTTACTTTTTCAAGTTCGTCCAAAACCTCGGTTAATTGCGAACCAATAAATGCCGAAATGATTGCCGGTGGAGCTTCATTGGCCCCCAAACGGTGGTCATTACTTGCACTTGCTATAGAAGCACGAAGTAATTCCTCATATTCATTTACCGCTTTTAAAGTATTAATGAAGAATGTTAAAAACTGAAGGTTTTTCATCGGCGTACTGCCAGGGCCTAAGAGATTAACCCCGGTATCTGTTGCCAAAGACCAATTGTTATGTTTTCCGCTTCCATTTACGTTTGCAAAAGGCTTCTCGTGAAACAACACCTTAAAATTATGTTTATCAGCAATTTTATGCATCAAGTCCATTAGTAATGAGTTGTGATCTACAGCCAAATTTGTTTCCTCAAAAATTGGGGCCAACTCAAATTGATTGGGAGCAACTTCATTGTGACGGGTTTTTACAGGAATACCCAAAAGCATACACTCTGTTTCCAAATGGCGCATAAAGTTAAGCACGCGCGAAGGAATGGAACCAAAATAGTGGTCATCTAATTGCTGCCCCTTTGCAGAAGAATGTCCTAAAAGCGTTCTTCCCGCTAAAGAAATATCTGGCCTTGACGCCGCCAAAGCACTATCAATAAGAAAATATTCTTGCTCCCATCCTAAGGTGGCATTCACCTTAGTAACGTTTTTATCAAAATATTTTGCCACAGCAGTCGCTGCATTATCAATAGTTTGCAATGCCCTAAGCAATGGGGTTTTGTAATCCAGTGCCTCACCCGTATAAGCAACAAAAACAGTTGGAATACATAGAGTAGTCCCATAAATGAAAGCTGGCGAAGTAGGATCCCAAGCCGTATATCCTCTAGCCTCAAAAGTGTTTCTAATTCCACCGTTTGGGAAACTGGATGCATCGGGCTCTTGCTGTACTAATTGTCCACCACCAAATTTTTCTATTGCCTGGCCATTCTCCATGGTTTCAAAAAATGCGTCATGTTTTTCGGCAGTCGCACCAGTTAACGGCTGGAACCAGTGCGTATAATGTGTTGCACCTTTTGCAATTGCCCATTCCTTCATTCCCGTAGAAATATGGTCGGCAATGTGTCGTTCAATTTTAGAGCCATTTTCGATGGCATCCATTACACTCTTAAAAGAATCTTTTGTAAGATACTGCCTCATTGCAGCTTCGTTAAAAACGTTTTTTCCGAATATTTCGGATCGTCTTACTGGTTCTTCAACTGATACAGGAGTTCTTTTAAAGGTTTCCTTAATTGCTTCAAATCTTAATGTGGACATTGTATTATTTTTAGGGTTTGAAAGCGCAAATGTATAAAAATTTAAGATGTACCCCCTATTTTAAAAACCTAAAATTATCAAAATAATCAAAAAAGTTGTGAACACCCCCTAAATTTTAGGGCATTTTATAAAAATTCTAACTAACAATAGTTAGACCTATAAAAATTACATAGGCAAGAAAAAGGAATAATCCTCTTTTTCTACCCAATTCAAATTTCTTGGGAAGAAAGGCCAATGGAACCAAAACTGCGGCAAAACCAATCATCCAAAAGATGTCGTTGGTTAAAACTTCTGAACTTTTTACAGCAATTGGCTGAATAATGGCTGTAAGTCCTAAAACTGAAGAAATATTAAATATGTTTGAACCAATCAAATTTCCAAGAGAAATGGCCTTTTCCTTTTTAAGTGCAGCAATTACCGACGCCGCAAGCTCTGGAATACTTGTGCCCACCGCAATCATTGTAACAGCAATCACTCTTTCACTTACTCCAAAACCTTCAGCTAGCGATACAGCGCCACTTACGAGCAGCTCACTCCCTCCGTAGAGTGCCACACCCCCTATCAACAACCATATTCCAATCTTAAAATTTGAAGCTTTTGACAAGCCTTCGTCTATATTATCATCTACAGGTTGGGTTGCCCGTTGCTTTTTGGCTCTTACTATTAATATATATAGGTATACAAAAAGAACTAGTAATAAGGCCACTCCCTCTGAACGGGAAATTTGTAAGCCACTTTTCAAAATAAAATATAGTATTATGGAAAGCACCATCATTACCGGCCAATTAAGTTTATAGAAATCCTTATCAATCGCCAAAGGTGAAATAATTGCAGTTATGCCTAAGACCAAGCCTATATTTGCGATGTTTGAGCCTATCACATTTCCCAAAGAAATATCAGAAAAACCATTGAGCGCTGCCTGTAAACTTACCAAAAGCTCGGGAGCAGAAGTAGCAAAAGATACCACAGTAAGGCCAATGACCATTTTTGATAGGTGAAGTTTAAAAGAGAGCGCCACGGAAGACCGCACCAAAAATTCTCCCCCTACCACCAACAATACTAATCCTAAAAATACAAATAGATAATCCATAGAAAATATAAATGCAGCGAAGATACTAAATGCACCAAAGAATTAATTGTATATTTGTTACTATCCCCTCTTAATTACACCTTGCTTTAAAACCCCAATTCTAAATCTTAAATTAATTTTTAATAATTAAAATCATGGAAACAAATATTAAGAGATCTGTCCAAAAAATTTCATTTTCCTCTGTTTTGATACTTTTTGCTTTTGTGTTTTTTTCGTTCAATGAAAGCAATACAATTTCGCAGACTTATACTATAGATTTAGTTAAAGGCGAACAAAAAACCATTAAAATAACTAAAGATACAACTCTTGAAGAGCTCGAAAAAATCAAAAGACAAATGACAGAAGAAGGTTTAGGCTTTGAGTACTCAGATATAGTGTACAATGATAATTCTGAGATTATATCTATCACAATTGGCTATAAGGATAAAAGCAATAATTCTGGAAAGTACAGCGTAAGCAGCAAGAACCCCATAAATGATATAATAATTGTTTCAGATAACAATCACATTTCGGTCAAAAGCACAGGGAATTCAAATCAAGCATTTATAAGCCAAGGAAATAGCGGTCAAATTTCAGACAATAATGAAAATTCTTTTGATGCCCGCAGCGCAGCAATGAAACAAAGGATGGCGCAAATGGAAAAGGATATGGCGGAGAGAAGGACTGAAATGAAAGAGCGCATGCAGCGTAGAAGAGATAGTCTTCAAATGTTAAATAATCATTCACAAATAAACAGTTCATCTAGCGGTTCTTCAAACTTAATAACGAAAAAAACTACAGATTCAGAACTTTTGGAACTCCAAAAAAAATATGATGCGGAAGGTGTTTCTTTTAGTTATAATAAATTAGAGCGAAATGAAAGAAACGAAATAACCCGGATTTCCATTACCATAGATAATCGAAACGGCTCGGTTTCTAAATCATCATTCGGAAATGGCCAAGATATTATAAAGAATATCGCCATATCTGTTGACAAACAGCACACAATTATGAAAAGTGTGGAATAGGTTTTAACATCACTTTAAAAACATTTTATTATTAAATGCCTAAATTCATATTATACTTAGACAAATATGAAGAAGAAGTTATTTAAATTCCTTTCAAAAGTGAATAGCAAGTTGCTTCCCAGCTTTACAAAAAAAGGAGTAGATCTATCAAAGGCCTCAAAGTTTCAAATGGCAATATTTGCCTATAAATTGTGGGTCACAAAAAATGCTTTGGATTAATATTTTAAAAGTGATTTTACGGAATGACTGCTCAATTTTTTAGTTCCGTTTAAAAATTCAAGTTCGAGCAGAAAATTGCATTGTACAATTTCCCCACCCAACTGTTCAATTAAATTACACGCAGCCCTTGCCGTCCCACCAGTTGCCAAAACATCGTCGTGCAAAAGCACACGCTCCCCTTTTTTAATTGCATCTTCATGAATTTCGAGAGCGTCAAGTCCATATTCCAGCTGATATGGCTCTTTTAAGGTTTTATAAGGAAGCTTACCTGGTTTTCTTATGGGTACAAATCCTGCATTGAGTTTTTGGGCCAGAAGTGTTCCAAAGAAAAATCCACGAGATTCAATAGCTGCTACTTTGTCAATTTTTTTATCTCCTACCAAAGCTAATAATTGCTGAAGACAATGTTCAACCGCGTCACTATTTGCAAGTAATGGTGTTATGTCTTTAAAATTAACTCCGGACTTGGGGAAATTTTCAATATTTCGAATATATTCAGATAAATTCATTTTTTACTGGCATTAATTTGTCTTGCAATTTAAAAAGAAATATATTTGCACCCGCTTAAAGCAAAATATATTACGGCCTCGTGGCGCAACTGAATAGCGCATCTGATTACGGCTCAGAAGGTTCCAGGTTTGAATCCTGGCGAGGTCACAAGTAAAAAACCACGTTTTGTAAAACGTGGTTTTTTTATGGCTTAATTTTCACGAAAATTTCAGATTTTTTAAGTATTTTGGACTTATTAAAACTATCTAAAAATGACTAAAATCGTAAAAGATTCTGATAACGAAAAAGAAAAAGACTATATACTTCAGGACAATAAAAAAACCCGGTTCGGAGCGGGTTTCATAATTACCGTACTTATTATTTTAATAATAGGCGTAATTGTTTCCGGATTGTACTTTGAGTGGTTTTAAATAATTTCTGCACTCAATCCAGCTTCCAATAGCATAGTGCACCGCGGTTTTAATTCGTTGAACTCACCTGTTTTTACAGTACATTTTCCTTTATAATGAACAATGATGGAGCACTGTTCCGCCTGTTCTGGCGTATGTTCGCAAGCAAAGATTAAACTATTAATTACGTGGTCAAAAGTGTTTACATCATCATTGTAAAGCACAATTTCATTGAGATTGCTTTCCTTTTCTGCAAACTCTACATCTTCTTGGATTTTTTCTCTGGTACTCATACTATCGTTTGTAAAATTCCTAAAACAAATGAAATTTACTAAATTTTAAACTTAGCCGCAACCCATTTGTTTTTCTCCTTGTTTTCAACGAAGGTAAAACCCAGATTATTGCAAGCTTCTTTAATAATCGGCAAATCTTCATTATAAAATCCACTGAGGTAAAGTTCGCCGTCCTTATCCAAACATTTTCTGTAAGCCTCCATATCGTTCAAAAGAATGTTTCTGTTGATGTTGGCGATAATGATATCGTATTTTTTTTCAACCAGTAAAGAAGCATCCCCTAGAAATACTGAAATATTATCGCAATTGTTTCTTTGTATATTTTCCAACGAATTCTCAAAACACCACTCATCAATATCAATAGCATCCAGTTTTGAGGCGCCACGCATTTCGGCCAAAATTGCCAAAACAGCAGTTCCGCAACCCATATCTAGCACTTTTTTTCCCTCAAAATTGTTTTCCAAAATAAACTGGAGCATCATAAAAGTAGTCTCGTGATGGCCGGTTCCGAAGGACATTTTAGGCTCGATTACTATTTCGTATTCAAAATTTTTAATGGAGTGAAATGGCGCGCGGACGGTACATTTTCCGTCAACTTCAATAGGGTCAAAGTTTTTTTCCCACTCAGAATTCCAGTTGATTTGTTCAATTTCTGAAAAGACGTATTCTATTTTGAACTCCTCAGAATTTAAAATATGAATGTCTTCCAAAATATTTGGCTTCCATTCTTCCTTTTGAATATAAGCCGTAACCCCTTTCTCGGTTTCAACAAAACTTTCAAAACCCGCATATCCCAACTCGGCAATCAGTATTTCGGTTCCTGGCTGGAGCGGATTCACTTTAAAATCGTAACCAATATAAATCTGTGACATTAAAATGAATTTACAATCTTCATAAAACTATCAACTTTTAGCGAAGCCCCTCCAATCAAGCCTCCGTCAACATCATTTTGCCCAAAGATTTCAGATGCATTGTCTGGTTTTACACTTCCGCCGTAAAGAATTGAAACCTCATCGGCTATTGCTTTGGAATAATTTTCAGCAATAGTTTTTCTTATAAAATTGTGCATTTCCTGCGCCTGCTCTGGGCTTGCAGTTTCACCGGTTCCAATGGCCCAGACCGGTTCATAAGCAATGATGATATTTTCCCAAGCACCATTTGAAATATGGAAGAGGCCTTCGAAAAGCTGTGTTTTTATTAATTCAAAATGGTTTCCTTTCTTTCTGTCATCCAATTCCTCACCAATACAGAAAATAACGGTCATTTCATTTTTAAGGGCCGTATTCACTTTTTCAGCAAGTATGGCACTGTCTTCGTTAAAATACGCACGGCGCTCGCTGTGACCTAAAATAACGGTGTTTGCCCCTACGCTTTTCAGCATTTTTGCTGAGATTTCACCAGTAAAAGCGCCTTCATTGCTCTGGTGCATATTCTGGGCGACAAGTACCACAGGGTGCTCGCGTAAAGATCGGAAAGTGTGGTTTAAATTTGTAAAAGGAGGGGCGATCATTACTACCACATCTTCTGGAAATACCTGCTTTTTCAATTCTACCAAAAACATTTCGGTTTCGGCCAAATCATTGTTCATTTTCCAATTTCCAGCTACTATTTTTTTTCTCATTTCAATGCTTTTATAAGATTTTCATCATTCGTTTCAATGGCTTTGTAAAGGCTGATTTCGCCTTCGGAATTCACAATCATATATCTGGGAATCCAATCTAAATCTATAGAGGAACAAAAATCACCCTTCCATCCGGCAGGGATAAAATAATTTTCGCCAACAACACCGTATTTTTCAATTCCGTGTTTCCAGCTCTCCGTTTCTTTATCCAACGAAAGGAACAGGAATACAACTTGAGGATTTTCTTCACGAAGCTTTTGCACCTTCGGCATTCCAACGATACAGTCCTTGCACCAACTGGCCCAAATATCTATAAAAATAGTTTTCCCTTTGTACTGTTGAAGTATTTCTGAAAAATTTATTTCAACATTATTTTCAGAAAGAAATTTTTCGTTCAGAGCAGCCTCGGAAAAGGATTTTTCCTGAGCCTGTACAAAGCTTACAAGTAAAAGTAAGACCATTAATGTTTTCATGATTTTGAATTTTGTTACTGTTGAAAATATTCTGATAACTGCTATTGCCTACTAATCTTCGGGTCGAGCCAACCGTAAATTATATCCACAAAAATATTGATTAAAATAAACAATGTCGCAATTACCAAAACGGATCCCATAATTACAGGTAAATCTAGTGTATTCAGCGCGTTTACAATTTCTTTTCCCAAACCGTTCCACCCAAAAATGTACTCAACAAATACCGCTCCCGCAAGCATACTTGCAAACCATCCTGAAATAGCCGTAACTACCGGATTGAGTGAATTTTTTAACGCATGTCTTTTTATAATTTGATTGAAAGAAAGCCCTTTTGCTTTTGCGGTGCGAATGTAATCCTGGTTTAAAACCTCAAGCAATGAATTTCGCATTAATTGGCTCACAACAGCAAGCGGGCGAATGCCCAAAACAATTGCAGGAAGTATCAAGTTTTTCCATTGAATATATTTGCCATTCCCGAAATCATCAACTTCATAAAGGCTCCCTGTCATATTTAAATTTGTGTATTCGTGAAGCAAAAAGCCAAAAATCCAAGCAAAGATAATAGCACTGAAAAACGAGGGAACGCTCATCCCCAAGGTACTTATCAATTGAATTGCTTTATCTATAAATCCGTCTTTAAAAAGAACCGAAATGATGCCGAGTAAAACCCCTATCAGCATTGCGATTACAATTGCCGAAATTGCCAAAATAAAGGTATTTGGAAGCGTTTCTGCGATCACTTCACTAACCTCCTTTCCATTCTTTTGAAAAGATTCGCGTAAATAAGGTGTTTTTAATACTACGTTGGTATTTCCGATAGAAAATAATTTTACAGCATTGTACTTTCCTTCGGAAAGAAAAGTATAATCTTTGGAATTTTTACTGTGAAAAGATATAGGCGATAAATCGTTCAAATAACGAATATATTGGACTGAAGCTGGTTGATCAAAACCATATTTCTTTTTTACCACGGCAAGTTGTTCCGCGGTTTCGTTTTGGCCCAACATCATCCGCGCGGGATCGCCGGGAAGGATTGTAAAAAGTAAAAAAATCACGGTCACAACCCCAAACAAGGTGAGCAATGCATAGCCTATTTTTTGAAGGATGTAACCCGCCATCTATTGTTGTTGGCTTACTTGTTCGATAGTACGAGACTCATATACAAAGTCATCACCAAAAAGGATTTTGGCATATTCTTCAATGGTTTCGTCAAAACCAGCTTCTTTTCTTCTTTCATTTACCTTTTCGGGGTTTTCAATGGGCCAAATAAAAGAGCCACGGGCATCGTCAAACGTCATTCCTTGGGTACCATAAATTTGTGGTTTGCCATCCGTCATCAAATAACGGTCTTCCATCATTGCTGCTGAAGTTTTTGGAATTTCCCCGTTATCAGCAGCTTTTTTTACCAACGGTAAATAAAGTGGTATCTTATCTGGATTGTGTTGCAAAACATTCCACGCAACCAAGCTTGATTCTTCGCCAACTACAGATTTGCCCGGATAACCTTTTTGAATAAAATATTTTTCAATAAAAACCATATTTACACTGTCCAAAACACTTTGCATTTTTACCAAATCGCCACTATATTCTGCTTCGGAAAGCCCCATACTTTCACCCAATTTTTTTCTTTCTTCCAAAGATTTTGTCTGCATTAGCGCACGATATTTTTGGTCTAGCACAGCTATGCTATCCAAACGTTGCTTTAAGGATAAATCAAGTTTTGGTTTTGCATTTTCAACAACAGGAAGCTCTAATTTTGTAGCGTCGTTCCAGTGAAGCTTTTGTTTGATTGTTCCATTGTCCAGTTCCAAAATACCGGGATTGCTACGCACAATGGTTTTCAGCGTAGTTTCATCACAGAAATAAAAGTTGAAATTCAATTTGTATTTTTCGGTTAAAGCCTCGGTCATTTCTTGTGAGGAAGCTGATAATCCTATCACGTTGTAACCATTTTTTATGGCTTTATCGGTTACTTCCTTTATGGGAATATAGCCGTCCTTTTCTGTATTTCCTAAACTATAGGCTATCACCACTACCAAATTTTCTTCGTTTAAAAATTGCTGAGTATAATCCTCACCATCACGTTCCATCGTGAAATCGTGGATTGGTGGCGTATAGCCTTCCTGGATCATTTCGGTTTCGGTACTTATCAATTCGCCATCAACTTGCGGATATTCACCGTTAGTGGTTATTGTTTTTTCTTCGCCATTGACATTGAATTTCCACTGGTATTCATAAATAGGGCCAGGTGCATCTTCGGGAACGGTCATTCCCTCCTTAATATTTGCACCAATTTTATACGGACGAAAATCTATAATTGGCAAGTGCAGCAAAACATAATACGTGATTCCGAGACAGAAAACGAAAGATGCAAATATGAGTATGCTGCGCGTGCCTTTAGTAAAAAATGGCTGTATATAATTTTTTCCCACAAATAGAATCAAAATCAAAACCAGTAGTACGATATCTTTTGTGAAAGATTCCCAAGGTGTAAGTTTTATTGCATCACCAAAACAACCGCAATCGGTTACTTTGTTGAAATATGCAGAGTAAAATGTAAGAAACGTGAAAAATACAATCATAAGCAATAGCGACCAAAGCGTAAACCTTTTCAGGTAACCCAAAAGCAGCGCAACGCCCAGGAGAACTTCAAAAATCACGACAAAAATTGCAATCAGTAAAGCATACGGAACCAAGAATCCAAGGTCTAAAACTTCCGGCGCGAAGTAGTCTTTCAATTTAAATGAAAAACCAACGGGGTCGTTCAGTTTTATCAATCCGCTTATTATAAAAAGTACGCCTACTATTATTCTTGATATTCCGACTAATATTTTCATGCTCTATATTTTATTTTTTATTCTCTTTTCCTTCCTCCAAATGGATCAATGCGAAAATCGCATAATTTATCATATCCTGATAATTTGCATCAATACCTTCGGACACCAAGGTTTTCCCACTATTATTTTCAATCTGTTTCACGCGCAGCAATTTCTGAAGAATCAAATCTGTTAACGAACTTACCCGCATATCACGCCACGCCTCGCCATAATCGTGGTTTTTATCCATCATTAATTGTTTTGTTTTAGCAACTTGTTCATCGTAAAGTTGGGTAGCTTCCTCTAATGAAAGATCGGGCTGCTCTACCACACCTTTATCCAATTGAATCAATGCCATAATAGAATAATTTACAATCCCGATAAACTCGCTGGTTTCGTCCTCTTGAATTTTTTGCTCGGCATTTTGCTGCAAACCGCGAATGCGCTGTGCCTTTATAAAAATTTGGTCAGTAAGGGATGGAAGTCTGAGAATGCGCCATGCGCTTCCGTAATCGTGCATTTTCTTGATAAACAGCTCCCTGCATTTTTCAATCTGGTCGTTATATTGATTTGAAGTATCGGCCATTAGTGATGTCTAAGATTTTGCGTAAATTTCGCTTAAATATATCAATTTAAAAAATTGCAGACCCTTAATTGCCGAGGCCAACTCATAGACCTTTCCAAGCCCAAAGTGATGGGCATTATAAATATTACGCCAGATTCGTTTTATGACGGCGGAAAAACTTTTTCAGAAAAGGAAATTTTGAAGCAAGCCGAAAAATTGCTTTCGGAAGGCGCTACATTTTTGGATGTGGGCGGTTACAGTACACGCCCGGGTGCTGAGGAAGTTTCAGAAAAAGATGAGATTGAAAGAGCTGCTGGAGCAATTGAAACTATTCTGAAAAGTTTTCCACAAGCGTTGATTTCCGTAGACACTTTCCGAAGCAAAGTTGCAAAAAAAGCCGTGGAAGCTGGAGCAGCGATTGTTAATGATGTTTCCGGTGGAACTTTGGATGCTGAAATGTATAAAGTTGTTGCAAAACTGAAGGTGCCGTATATTTTGATGCACATGCGCGGTAACCCAAAAACGATGGCAAAACTTACCAAATATAAAAATGTAACCATTGATGTATTAAAAGATTTAGCTGAAAAAATAGCGCTTGCTAAATCGGAAGGCATCAACGATATCATTGCCGATCCGGGTTTTGGCTTTGCCAAAACCCGACAACAAAGTTTTCAGCTTTTGAATAATCTGGAGCTTTTTCAAAATTTGGACGTTCCAATTTTAGCGGGTATTTCCCGAAAATCCATGATTTACAAAACGTTGGATACTTCCGCAGAAAATGCATTGAACGGAACCACTTCCCTAAATACAATCGCGCTTTTAAAAGGTGCATCCATCTTAAGGGTGCACGATGTAAAAGAAGCCGTGGAATGTGTAAAATTGTTTGAAAACCTAAAATCTTGACGGCAATCCATTAAAATTTTTAAAGTACTTTTACAAAAAAACGCACACCCTTGGATTTTCTCGACATTCGAATTATAGATATTGTAGATATTGTGCTGGTGGCATTCCTGCTGTATTATCTCTATAATTTGGTAAAAGGCACAGTTGCCATTAATATTCTGGTGGGAATTATCATCGTTTATGCCATTTACGTAGTTACCCAACTTTTGGAAATGGAGCTTTTAAGCAAGATTCTCGGCGGTTTTTTAGGTGTTGGTATGTTTGCATTGGTGGTAGTTTTCCAGCCCGAAATCAGGAAGTTTTTGTTGATGTTGGGCTCTACGAATTTCAATGCGAGGCGAAGGTTTCTGAAACAGTTTAAATTTTCAGGAAATGAAGGGCTTAAAACCAATTTGGAAGGAATTATAGCGGCCTGCAAAAAAATGTCTTCTTCACACACAGGAGCGCTAATTGTTCTCCAGCGAAACAACAGTCTTGATTTTGTTAAAAACACTGGTGATGAAATGAATCTGGAAGTAAACCAACCCATTATTGAAAGTATTTTTTTCAAGAACAGTCCTTTGCACGACGGCGCTATGATTATAGAGGAGAATAGAATTACGGCAACCCGAGTTATTTTACCAGTTTCAAACGATAGAAAGATTCCTTTGCGATTTGGGCTTCGGCATCGTGCGGCTGTGGGTATTACTGAAAAGACTGATGCGGTTTGTTTGGTTGTTTCCGAAGAAAACGGTCAGATTTCATATTTAAAAGATGGCGATTTTGTGCTTTTTGAAGACACCGATGAATTATTTAAAATTCTAAAGAAAGATTTAAGTTAGGGTTAAATAGCTTCTTCTGCCATAAACTGTACTTCGTAAAGATTCTTGTAGAGACCGTTTTCCAATTTTAGCAACTCTTTGTGCGTTCCTTCTTCCACAATTTTCCCAGCATCCATCACAATAATTTTATCTGCCTTTTTGATAGTAGCCAAACGATGTGCAATAACAATAGAAGTTCGGCCTTTTGTAATTTTATCGGTAGCTGTTTGAATCAATTCCTCTGAATAAGTATCTACGGAAGAAGTAGCTTCGTCCAGAACCAAAATGCTCGGCTTGCTAACATAGGCACGCAAAAATGATATGAGCTGCCGCTGTCCTGACGAAAGCATACTGCCACGTTCCTTCACATTATAATGATAGCCATCGGGAAGCGATTGAATGAATTTATGGACACCTATTTCCTTTGCTGCCGCTATTACCTCCTCTTCGGAAATGTTTGGGTTGCTGAGTGTAATATTATTTAAAATTGAATCCGCAAATAGGAACACATCCTGCAAGACCACAGCTATCTGCCCCCGAAGTGATGCCAGTTTGTAATCCTTTAAAGAAATTCCATCTATTAAAATATCGCCACTGTTTATTTCGTAAAAACGATTCAAAAGATTAATAATCGTACTTTTTCCAGCACCGGTAGCGCCAACAATAGCAACGGTTTCACCGGGGTTTGCCTTAAAAGAAATCCCCTTTATTACTTCTTCGTCTTCGTTATATCCGAAGTGTACATTTTTGAATTCAATCTCACCATTGGTACTGGTATAATCAACTGTCCCGGTATCAGCGATGTGCGATTTGGTATCGAGAATACCGAAAACACGATTTGCGGCCACCATCCCCATTTGTAGCGTGTTAAACTTATCGGCAATCTGCCTTAGTGGCCTGAAGAGCATTTCAGCATACTGTATGAATGCCGTAATAATACCCAGTGTAACAAAGCCACCGCCTATGATGTTAAGGCCTCCGTACCAAACCACCAAACCGGTAGCTACGGCCCCGGCAGTTTCAGCAATAGGGAAGAAAATAGAGTTATACCAAACCGTTTTTATCCACGCTTTTCTGTGGTCCTTATTTATTTCCTGAAAGCGCTCGTATTCTGTTTTTTCACGGGTGAAAATCTGAACTATTTTCATTCCGGTAATACGCTCCTGAACAAAGGTGTTCAGGTTTGCAACCTGATTACGAACATCTTCAAATGCAACTTTCATCGCTTTTTGAAAAACACGTGTTGCATACAAGATAAAAGGCAAAACAATAAAAACTATCAACGACAATCGCCAACTTTGGTAAAGCATAAAACCAGCAATAACAAGCATTTTTAGCAAATCACTAATAATCATAAACAAACCTTCACTGAAAATACTGGATATGGTTTCCACATCGTTTACCGCACGAGTAGTCAACCTTCCTACGGCGCTCTTATCAAAATATTTCATCTTGAAGCTCATCATCAAGCGGAAGAGTTTTTGGCGCATATCGCGGATTACGCTTTGCCCAAGCCAGTTGGTGTAAAATATGAAGGCGAATTGGAAAATCACTTCCAACATAAGTACAACAACCATTAAAATGATGTACTTCAAAAATCCGTCGCCATCTTTGGGAACCATAGAATTATCTATGGCCAATTCCAAAAGATATGGACGTAGCACGGCAAGCCCGGACATGACAATTGCTGCAAATGCTACAAAATAAAATACCCCGCGGTACGGCTTTGTAAAAGCCAGCAATCGCTTAAAAAGCTTAAAATCGAATGCGTTTCCTGTGGTTTCTGCCATTATGCTTTTATGTTATCGGGGTAAATAACTTTCGTTAAATACAGCCCGTGTGCAGGTGCGGATGCTCCCGCTTCTTCTCTACTTTTACTTTTCAGTATTGCTTTAAAATCTTCCAATGTAGTTTTTCCATAACCCACATCCAAAAGCGTCCCAACAATTGCGCGAACCATATTCCGAAGAAATCGGTCTGCGGCAATGGTAAAAATAAGTCTATTATCCTTAGCTTCCCAAAATGCTTTTACGATGGTGCAATTGTACGTTTTTACATCGGTTTTGGATCGTGAAAAGCATTGAAAATCTCTATGGGCCAATAGCATTTCAGCGGCCTGGTTCATTAAAGCTACATTTGGCACATTGTGAATCTGAAAGGTAAAATCTTGACTGAAAGGGTCTTTGCCGAGCGAAATAACGTATTCGTATTCCCGTTCCACTGCATCAAAACGTGCATGTTTATTATCTTTTACTTCAAAAATATTTTTTACTGAAATATCCTTTGGAAGAAAGGAATTCATTCTAAAAATAAATTCATCAAAATTTTCAATTTCATCAAAATCGAAATGTGCAAAGAGCTGTTTGGCGTGTACGCCCGTATCGGTTCTACCGGCTCCGGTGATTTTTATTTCCGCCCGAAGTAATGTTGAAATGGTTTCCTCCAATATTTGCTGTACGGTAATCTGTTCGGGCTGGCGCTGCCATCCAAAATAATTTTTTCCGTTATAGGCTATTTCTATAAAATATCGCACTTGGATTTTTTTTCAGAATCGACAAAATTACAATTTACAGACCAGCATTTCTGCTATAACTTTGAAAAACTTAATACCTTCGCCATAGAAGCATTTT
>TARA_R110002012_G_scaffold106871_10_pt1 | contig 54987 bp, 59 predicted proteins | sample TARA_R110002012 | Tara Oceans TARA_R110002012 (sample SAMEA4396515) | marine metagenome | biome: Westerlies Biome; feature: [DCM] deep chlorophyll maximum layer (ENVO:01000326); material: water (ENVO:00002006), including particulate matter (ENVO:01000060) such as... | depth 40 m
AGACCCGTTCAGCCATTTGACCGTATCAGGGAAGCCAGTTTCGAGGTGTTTGTTCTTGATCGACGGGCGGTGGATACCGATCTTCCATTTATCAGGATCAAACTTGAACAGTGTCTTGACGCCCCAACCCTTGTTCCACGTCGGCGGCGCGGCATAGAGGTATTGTTCGGTCACCGGTTCGCGTGACCAGTCCACCACATTCCCCGACCCGAAAATGCGCCATGTGATGACGATGCCATTGGCATCGCCCGCCGCATCAAGCATGGGGTCCAGCGTGCCGTCGCCATAGTTGATGCACAAAAATTCATCCGCATCGAACATCAATATCCAGTCGGCCTCGGCGACTTTGGGTTCGGCTTGCGCATATTTCATCGCTGACGGCTGCGGCTTCACCCCTTCGGGGATATCGTTGCGGCGGTGATAGCCAAGACCCAGCTCTTCGAGTCGGATCAACATCTCATCTGTGCCGTCGCTACAATCGTTTGTATAGACAAGGATTTTGGTAAACCCCACGGCAAGGTGATGGGCGTACCACTCCAGCAGGAATGGTGCTTCATCCTTCATCATCGAGATGGCCAACAATTTGCCGTGCGGGCTTATATGCGGTTTGAGTTTTATAGCCGTAGCCCCCCCGTCGCGGCGCTTAGCGCAACGCCTTGGACGGGTCGATCCCGATCTTTTCGCACATCCGCGCGGCGTATGAACCTGGCAGCGGTTCATTCTTTTCCCACCACGGTTTCGTGCCATTGGTATAAAGGTGAACCGACAAGGTTTTATCGGTGAAATGCCCCTCTACACGACCGTAGGGGTCATAGAAAATGTCGTTCAACTGGAACGGCACAGGGTACAAAACCTCGCGCTCGCTGGCCTTATCGTACTGGCCGGTTTGCTTGGCGAAATAGGTAAATGCCTGCGGGCCAAAGGCCGTGCGCTCGGCATTATAGATGCGATGTGCATGGGTCAATTTCGGATCTTGGCGGTCATACTTCTTGCGCTGGTTCTTGTTCCACCAGGCTGGATAATCCGGCAGATTGTCGTAGTAATCCAGTAGCTGATCCATCAGTTCGCATTCCTGCGGCAGACCCACTACTCCACAGTTCAAAGCACCGGACATGCCGTGGCGGCCAAAAATATATTCTTCATCTTCGGGAAACGGCTGGTGGCAGAATGCATCGCAGTCGATCCAGATCGCTCCGGTTTTCTGGATCATTTTGTAGCGGAACACATTGGACAGGAACGAGGCGCTGGTGGCTTCGACCAAGGCACGGTCGATCTCCATAATCTCGGATGCAGGGCGTACCTCGACCCCCTCGGGCGCATTATCAACTTTGTCCGCGCAATACAGGATCGTTTTGTGACCGGCAACAACATGAGATTTCAGGCAAAGCTGGTTTAGATAGTGAAGTTTCTCACCAATCCACAGTGACGCAACAGGGCGGCGGTCATTCATGATATTTGATCTCTCCGAGGACACAAATTTTACTGTGTCGATTTCAACTGCTCTAAAAAAAGATAGCTTACGACTGTTCCGATTGCAAAGTGTCCTTGTAATGTGGTGCGCCATTTGCCGCACGAGATTGACTTGATACTGCCCCCATGAGAGTCATTCAGACAATGCAATCGTTCTGATCCCGAGGTAATCCTGAAACCGTGACCCGCATACTCGCCGTAACCTGCATGCGAAACGAAGGGCCATATTGCCTTGAATGGATCGCCCATCATCGTGCGGCCGGGGTCAGCGACTTTTTGATCTACACCCATGATTGTGACGATGGCACACCTGCACTGCTTGATCTGTTACCCTATGTGACGCATGTACCGTTCTGCCCCGAGGCGGAAAAATCCGTCCAGTGGCAGGCAATGAGGTTGGCGGACCGACACGATCTGGTGAAAGCAGCGGATTGGGTGCTGTTTTTCGATTGCGACGAATTCCTTTGCCTGCAAGCCCCCATGCGCACATTCGACGATCTTCTGGCCTCGGCCCCTCCCTCAACCGACGCCATCGCGCTTCCATGGCGATTGTTCGGGGCAAACGGGCACGAAGTGTTCGAAGACCAACTAACGGTCGAACGATTTAGCAGCGCCGCACCCGAGCCGTTCTTTTTACCTGCGGGCCATTTCTTTAAAAGCTTATTCCGGCCCAAGGCTTTTCAGAAAATCGGCGTGCATCGCCCAAAAAGCAAAGCCAGCAGGCCGAGTGTCTGGAAACTAGCCGGCAGCCAATCCGCCCCCGATGGCTTTGCCGAAAATGACAGCCGCATAAACCTGTTCGGTCTAATGCAGACCCCGGCGCTGGCGCGATTGAACCACTATTCCCTGCGGTCCGCGGCAGAGTTCATGGTCAAGCGGGGCCGTGGATTACCTAACCGAACTACAAAAACCCTGGATTTGCATTATTGGGCTGAGCGAAATTTTAATGTGGTCGAGGACCGTACAATTGGCCCGATGGTGGAGAAGACGATTGACGAGATGAACCGCCTAAGCGCCTTGCCCGGTGTCCAAATGGCGCATCAAGCCGCGGTGCAACATCATCAAGACGCGTTTGCGGCGCTCATGTGTGACCCAAACCAAATCCAATTCTACTGGCACCTAATCTTGCTCGCCGGCAGTACGCCCCCGACAGCGAAACAGGCCCAAGCCCATTTGGCGCGACATGCCAAACGATAGCGCATCGGACCGTTTAAAACGAAAAAAGGCGCGACTGGTATTCAGTCGCGCCTTTTCATTGGTCGTTAACGAAGCCTAGGCCAGATCGAACCGGTCAAGGTTCATAACCTTGGTCCATGCCGCAACAAAATCTTTTACAAACTTCGTCTTAGCCACATCGCCTGCATAAACTTCGGCGATGGCGCGCAATTGCGAGTTCGAACCAAACAGCAGGTCAACCGATGTACCTGTCCACTTCAGATTTCCCGTGGCGCGATCACGACCTTCATAAATATCGTCGACCTCGCCCTCTTCGGCTTTCTTCCAAACCGTTCCCATATCCAAAAGTGCGGTGAAGAAATCGTTGTTCAACGTACCTGGCGTATCAGTGAAAACACCATGCTTGGTGCCACCTACATTTACATCCAACGCGCGCATTCCGCCGATCAGGACAGTCAGTTCGGGCGCGCTCAACGTCAAAAGCTGCGCACGATCCACCAACAGTTCAGCTGGGGTAACCGAAAACCGGTTCTTGGCAAAGTTGCGGAACCCATCCGTTACGGGTTCAAGAAACGCGACTGAATCGACTTCGGTCTGCTCAATCGTCGCATCACCGCGCCCTGGGGTAAACGGTACTGTAACATCTTGGCCCGCATCTCTTGCGGCTTTTTCGATTGCCGCGGCCCCGGCCAGCACGATCATATCAGCGATCGAAATTTGCTTGCCACCGGATTGCGAGCCGTTGAATTCGGCACGGATACCCTCAAGCGCATCCAACACCTTGGCCAATTTATCAGGTTCGTTAACAGGCCAATCTTTTTGCGGAGCAAGACGGATACGTGCACCGTTGGCACCGCCGCGTTTGTCTGACCCGCGGAAGGTCGCAGCCGACCCCCAAGCAACACCGACGAGTTCACTAGTGCTCAGGCCTGATGCAAGAACTTTGGCCTTAAGAGAAGCGATATCTGCATCATCAACCAGCGGGTGTGACACGGCGGGAATCGGGTCCTGCCAGATCAGTTCTTCGCGTGGCACATCAGCGCCCAGATAACGCGTGATCGGCCCCATATCGCGATGGGTCAGTTTGAACCAAGCCCGGGCGAACGCATCTGCGAACTCTTCAGGGTTTTGATGAAATCGCGTGGAGATCTTGAGATATTCAGGGTCTTCGCGCAACGCCAGATCAGAGGTAAACATTATCGGCGCATGGCGCTTTGACGGATCATGCGCGTCAGGCACAGTACCGGCGGCGTCGCCGTTCTTTGGCGTCCACTGCACCGCACCAGCAGGGCTTTTTGTCATTTCCCACTCAAGGCCCAAAAGGTTGTCGAAATATGTCATGTCCCAGCTAATCGGGGTTTGTGACCAAGCGCCCTCAAGCCCGCTGGTCAGTGCATGCACGCCGTGACCGGTTTCGTGTTTGTTGGTCCAGCCAAAGCCCTGGCTTTCAAGCGGTGAGGCCTCTGGGTCGGGGCCTGCGTTCTCGCCGCCCACTGCGCCGTGCGCCTTGCCAAAGGTGTGACCCCCAGCAATCAGCGCGACGGTTTCATAATCGTTCATGGCCATCCGGCCGAATGTGTCACGGATATCACGCGCCGATTGCGATGGATCGGGGTTTCCATCAGGTCCTTCGGGATTAACGTAGATCAACCCCATCTGAACCGCTGCGAGCGGGTTTTCCAAAGCGCGTTCTTCGCTGTAGCGCGTGCTGCCCAACCATTCGTCCTCTGGGCCCCAGTACACGTCTTCTTCGGGTTCCCAGTTATCGACGCGACCACCGGCATAGCCAAAGGTTTTCAGCCCCATAGATTCCAATGCGGTATTGCCGCACAAGATAATCAAGTCACCCCAAGAAATCTGATTGCCGTATTTCTGTTTGACCGGCCATAACAGACGGCGGGCTTTGTCAAGATTGGCGTTGTCTGGCCAGCTGTTCAGTGGGGCAAAACGTTGCGTTCCTGTGCCGGAACCGCCGCGCCCGTCGGCGGTACGATATGTGCCTGCCGCGTGCCATGCCATGCGAATAAAGAACGGGCCGTAGTGGCCGTAATCTGCGGGCCACCATTCTTGCGAATCCGTCATCAGCGCGTGCAGGTCTTGCTTTACCGCATCAATGTCGAGCTTTTTAAATTCTTCCGCATAGTTGAAATCAGACCCCAGCGGATTGGAGTCGATCGAATTTTGATGCAGCAGTTTGAGGTTCAGCTGGTTCGGCCACCATTCGTTCAAAGACCGCGCGCCGCGCTTTGAGATGCGGCCGTGGCTGCCGACAACAGGGCATTTGCTGATGTTTTCAACGTCATTTCCGTCCATGGTGGTCTCCGTAAAATTAGGGTTGGGGGCGACGCCCTAGCGGGTTTCGTCCTGTCGTTGGTGCAGGGGGGGCTCGTGTTGAACGGAAACGATTGTGCCAGCATGCCAAGCATTCATCCGCGCGGTTCACAGCCCCCTTACTTTATTGGGCTGACTTATCAGGTCTGTTTGATTAGTTTAAGTTAGCATTTCCTATCAGATTAATAATTTAAACCTATGACAAAAATCACTCTCAAACACCTGCGCTATTTCGAAGCAGTCGCATTGCACCGGCACTTTGGTCACGCTGCGGAAGCCTGTGCAATATCGCAACCCGCCCTATCCGTTCAGATCAAGGAACTGGAGCAGATTTTGCAAACGACGCTCTTTGAGCGCGGCGCGCGGAACACTTCCCTAACCGGGTTCGGCACAGAGTTCGCACCGCGTGCCCGCGCGATTTTGCAAGGTGTGGACGAGCTTCAGGATATGGCACGCGCTTCCAAGCAAGGAATTGTGGGGCGCTTGCGTATTGGGATCATCCCCACGATCGCCCCATACCTGTTACCTGACATTATCACCAAGTTGATGCGGACGAACCCCGATATAGACATTCAGGTTCGGGAAACGTTGACTTCGCATTTGATCAATGAACTGGCTGACGGGCGAATTGACGCTGCTATTGTGGCGCTTCCTGTGTCGGAACCCGCCTTTACAGAAGTGGCGTTATTTGACGAGAAATTCGTTCTGGTAAGGCCAGAGGCTGATCGCGCAAAGCCTACCCCAGACAGGGCCCGGATGACTGAAATGAAATTGCTGTTATTAGAAGAAGGCCACTGCTTTCGGGACCAAGCCTTGTCTTTTTGCGCCATTCAATCAGACAAAGCCCGCGAAGGTCTAGATGCCAGTTCGCTGTCCACACTGGTGCAAATGGTAGGTGCGGGTATCGGCGTGACCTTGATCCCTGAAATGGCCGTTGCCGTCGAAACTCAATCAGCGCGGGTAGCGGTATCGTCATTTCCAGAGCCCCAACCAACGCGTACCGTCGGTATGATCTGGCGCAAGACCAATCCGCTTTCCACCAAGCTATTGGGTATTGCCAATCTCATTCGGCCCGCCTGATACAAGCGACCTAATAGATTGCTGCTTCGACCGCGGTGGTGGTAGAAATATCCAACGACAGGAGGATCTATGCGTCTGCTAATTGTTGAAGATGAGGCCGATCTGGCGCAAGCGATGTGTGATCATCTACGTGCAGCGGGCTATGTGGTTGACCTTGCCTCTCGGGCTGAGGATGCAGAGGCTGCACTGAGCGGGACCGACTATGGTTTGGTGCTGCTAGACCTTGCCCTGCCCGATGGCGACGGCTTGAACGTTCTGCGCAACTTAAGGGCCCGGCGCAGCAACGTGCCCGTGCTTATCGCTACCGCCCGCGACAGGATCACGGAACGCATTGCGGGCCTAGACGCCGGTGCAGACGATTATCTTGTCAAACCCTTCCATCTGGATGAAATGGTTGCCCGCATCGCCGCCATTTTGCGTCGCACTGATAATGACCGACAAGCGGAGCGTCGGTTCGGATCGCTGTGTATTCAGCTTGCGACGAAAACCGTGCTTGCGGATGGTCAACCAAAGACCCTGACCCGCAAGGAATGGGCCATCCTTGACCGCCTTAGCCGACGCCCCGAAATTACTGTGCCCAAGGCAGAACTGGAAGACGCGCTCTATGGCTATGGCGAAGAGGTCGAAAGCAACACGATCGAGGCCCACGTCAGCCGTTTGCGATCCAAGCTTGGGCGCGGTGCTATAGAAACCATACGCGGCTTCGGCTACCGGATGGGCAAGGGATGAAACGCCGTAGCCTTATCGGACGGTTGGCTTTTCTGGTCAGCTTGGGTTTCGCAGCTATCTGGCTACTTTCGATGTTCGTCACAGGGTTGGCACTTCGAAGCGAACAAACAGAGTTGTTCGATGAAGAGATCGATCAGATTGCGCATCTGTTCCGTCCTATCGTCACCCAAGCATTGACCGGCGGTTTCCTAGATGCTGCAACGATCAACGCCGCGTTACAGTCGCACGAACTTAGCGATGTCAATGAAGCCTTGGTGTATCAGATCCTGCATATCTCTGAAGGACCGATTATCGAATCGCGCCTTTATCATCTTGCGGATCAGCCAACGGGGGCGATAACCGAAGGGTTTTCTGAAACCAGCACACATACTTTTTACACGACCGACTTTAACGACGCAGGATACGCGGTTCGCGTCGGTGACCCTTTGGAAGAACGCAAGGAAGCATATTATTCAAGCCTTATAGCGTTTCTTTTACCGATGCTCGCGATGGTACCGCTGGCATATATTTTGGTCCGCTGGATAGCACACACCGCGTTGCGCCCTCTGGAGGATCTGCACCGTGAAATCTCGAACCGCGGAGAAGCACGGCTCGATCCCATCAATGCCAAGAGCCAACCCCCCGAGCTAACTGCTATTACTGCATCCTTGAATGGTTTCATCATTCGCCTGTCGAAATCGCTCGAGACCGAGCGCGCATTTGCCAGTGTGGCCGCACATGAGCTTCGCACACCAATTGCGGTCGCATTGGCCCAAGTGCAGCGGCTCAAGGTAGAAACGACCGGTTCAACTGCGCTGGTGGCCGTCACGAAAGTCGAAGACGCGTTGCAACGCATGGCCCGACGGGTGGCAAGGCTGTTGCAAATGGCGCGGGCCGATGCGGGGGTTGGAATGTCCAGCGAGCAGACCGATATAGGTCGTATTCTGGGCTATGTGGTCAACGAAAGCGAAAAGCGTTCCGACAACCTTGGGAGCATGGTGTTGGATATTCCCGACACACCGGTGGTGGCACGTATGGACGCTGACGCGTTTGGCATCATCGCGGGCAATCTGATCGACAATGCACTGCAACATGGCGCGGCAGGGCAGATGGTGCAGGTAACCCTATCGCAAGACGGCGTATTGCGCGTGGTCAACGAAGGACCCGTCGTATCACCCGAAGAGCTTACGCAGTTAACCAAACGGCTGCATCAAGGGCCTGTCGCGACAGATGGATTTGGGCTGGGGCTGTACATCGTTGACACTATCTCCCGGCAGGTCGGCAGTTCACTTGAACTTTACTCGCCGGCGCGAGGGCGACCTGCCGGGTTCGAGGCGCGTTTTGCAGCACCCATGCGGTGATCTGTTACGATATCAGCCCAAGCTTGCCAGTAGCTCTTTCGTCGGGTCACCTGTCGCGGCCAGACCCACGCTTTGCTGATAGGCGCTGATTGCTTTACGGCTATTTGGCCCTATCACGCCGTCGGTGCCATCCGTGTCAAAGCCTCTGGACGTCAATCGTTGTTGCAATTTCTTACGATCATCGATGGTCATTCCGTATTTGTCCGGGCCGAATTTCGCTTGGATCGGGCCGCCCCCTGCGATGCGGTCAGACAGGTGCCCCACCCCAATCGCGTAGTTGTCGGAATTGTTGTATCGCTTTATCGCCTTGAAGTTGTTGAACACAGCAAAACGTGGCCCGCCGGTATCGGGTTGCAAGATAGAAACAGGTGCTGCCGATCCGGCTGCTGCTGTACCGACCTCTCCCCCCCATTTTTGGCCCGACTTCCAACCTGATTTTGCAAGGTATGCAGCGGTAGAGGCAAGCGAATCCGTAGGGTCCTCGGACCAGATATCGCGCTTGCCGTCCCCGTTGAAATCTACTGCGAATGCTTGGTATGACGTCGGAATGAATTGGGTGTGCCCCATTGCCCCTGCCCAGCTTCCGGTTAGACCGGAAACCGATACATCGCCACGTTCGAGTATCTTAAGAGCAGCGATCAACTGCTTTTCAAAGAATTCACCCCGTCTGCCGTCATAGGCAAGTGTCGACGTGGCGGATACTACGGGCACGTTTCCGCGTCTTTCGCCATAGAAACTTTCCAATCCCCAAATTGCTGTGACAACTTCGGCGGGTACGCCGTAGCGCCCTTCGACTTGGGCCAGCGTATTGCGGTGGCGCGCGAAAGCCGCGCGGCCTTTGGTAACGCGCTCTTCCGATGCGGCGATCGCCAGATAGTCTTCAAGCGAACGACTGAATTCGGTCTGATTGCGGTCACGCTTTACAACGCCCGGTAAATATCCAGTCGTGGAAAACGCCTGATTTAACGTGCTTGAAGAAATTCCCTGTCCTGCAGCACGCGATTTAAATGAAGACACCCAGGCATCGTACCCAGTATTAGGTTGCGGAAGAAGATCAGACGGGAGATCGCTATCTCTGCGAGGCGCGAATGATCCTGAATTACGGGCGCCGGTACAGGCCGACAAACCCAAGGCTGCCGTCCCGATGGTAAAGTTTCTGCGTGTAATATTCATCTGCCCGCGCCCTTATTGCTGCCGCTTTGATGCAGAATACCTGATGCTGCGGCGCGGGCAAAGGGGCACATATGCTACGGCAAAGCTTCGCCTATTTGTCTGCTCCATACAGCGGGACGGTGGACATCGACATCTTCGCAGACCCGTTTTGGACATCCCGCGCGTGGCTGATATAGACCAGTGTGTTGTTCTCTTGGTCAAAGATACGTTTGACCTTAAGCGTCTTGAAGATGACCGACCGGCGTTCACTGAACACCGTTTCGCCTTCGTCATCCCGGGCGATATCACCAATTTCTATCGGGCCGGTCTGACGACAGGAGATCGAAGAATTCGAAGGGTCTTCGAACCAATTCCCTTTCTGCAACCGGTCAATCAATCCTCGATCAAAATAAGCGAGATGACAGGTCACCCCTTTGACTTTTGGATCAGAAAGCGCCTCGACGACGATATCATTCCCCAGCCAGTCGACGTCGACATTGCCGATGATCTCGGCTTTGGCTGACGACATGGCTGCGATCAGCCAAAGGGCTGCGACGGATACGGAGGCGGTTCGTTTTATGCTGTTCATGCAACCATACGTTTCGCGCCGGCTTTGGTTCCTGAACGATTGGGGAAAACGTCTTTATTGCAATCATGTCGTTTTCCCGCCGAACGCAAGATCACCCAGATGCCGCCTACCCTAAGGTACCCGCGCCCAGAACGCTGTTTTTTGGCCGTACCGTGTACGCAGAGCGTCGACAAAGCAGCCATGCGATTGAAAGATACCATAGTCACTGATTTCAAGGTCAGCGGCCGCACAGTCCATCAAATGGTCAGCGGCCTGACCATAATGGTCTTTGCGATTCTTGCGAAGCGTTTCAGTGACCATCAAACGCCAAAGCAACGTTGCCGCAAGCGGATATCGGGTGCGTAAGGCTTCGGCTGCCGGCTCAAGCAGGTGGTTGAGGTTTCCGTCAATTTCGTTCACTCGCTGCTCGACCAGACGCGCAGCATGTCCAAGGTCCGGCCATGCAAGGAAAAACCCCAGCGCTGCGGTTACATCACCAAAGCTCGACGCATGGGCCTTGGCCGCCTCTTCAAATTCCATATCGTCAAAATCGGGTAACACCCTCAGATAAGCGCGCAACATACCTGGGTTCAATGTGGTTAGAAACCCTTCCCAACGATGCTTCTGCGCGTCTTCAAGACGCCCTGACGCTATCAGAGCCTCGACGTAAATAAGGTCCCACCCCTCACGGTCCGAGGCGTGTTGTTCCGGCATCGCATCGGCAAGAACAGCAAGGGCTTGTTCGGGTTGTCCCTGCTCTAACCGCAACGCCGCCACTTCGGCTGCAATGTGCGGGCGCTTTAGATCATTTGCGGAATATTGCGCAATATAGGCAGAGGCATCGCCTTGCGCGACAGCCAGTTCTTGTCGCCACATCTTGATCATTCTGGTTTTTTGTTCCGCAGCATAATTTCCGTTTCGACTGCGCAGATCCCGCAAAAACCGTAGCGCCGCATGATCGCCGTCCGCTTTAAGTGGCGCTTTTTCGAACATCAAAATCAAACGCTTGAGATGTTCCATTCCGGCGTCGCCCATAACCGGGCCGAGATACCCGATAATGCCATCAAACTCGCCGTGTTCGTTGCCTCGAACCGCGTCCCATATCCGCACTGCCAGCACCTCAGGTTCCAGCTCTGCTCGTGCTGCGATCTCGTCCATGTGGGAAATGGCGTCGCGAAAGACTTGGCCCACATCCCCCTTGCTGTCGTCAACACGATTATAGACAGAGGGGGCCAATTCAAGAAACTGCCAAAGCAACTCGAATGCCTCGGTCGGGGCCGCTGGCGCTATCTTGCCAATGACCATGTTGGCTTGCGTGTTGAGATCTTTGATCAGCGCCTTGCGCCTACGCCATCCCACATAAGTCTTTGAACGTCGGATCGACACCAGCCGCTTGCGTATGTCTGCGGAAAGTTCGGCTGGACCAAGATTGTGGCTAAGCTCCAGCCTGAGCCGTCGTTTCATGTCAGCACTGCCGGCGCTAACCTCAATCAGCAGATCGGCCAACCGGTCTGCACCGAGGTTCGCAAGGTTCGCTTTGTTCAGGGTCTTTTTCGACATACCGCCCTTGTCGCATTGGTGACGCCCGTTGAAAAGATGTCAGATCGCCGGTGCTCTGCCACAGGCCGTTATTGCAAGGCGATTACCAGCGCCCAGCCGGTCAGTTCGGACAGCTTTTGCATTGCGCCGATGACGTCGCCTGTCTGGCCGCCTATTTGGGATCTCGCCAGCCAGGCGACCAGTGCGGTACACAAAAGCATCACCCCCGCCACCCAAAGGGCGGAAATGAAGCCCAACGAGAGCAGCCCGAGCAGGCCCAATAACAATGAAATGATGACCGCCATGCGTGGTACCTGTGCCGCAGACTGACCCAAACCGTCATGTCGGGCCGCTGGCATCACCCGCAGCCACAGCGGCAAGACGCTGCGACTGGCCATGGAAATGCCGATGACAACAGGGATCACCCGGGATGGGTCCGCAAGCCTTGCTATAAGGGACATCTGAAACGCCACCGCAAGAATAAGCGCTAAAACACCATAGCTGCCGATCCGGCTATCGCGCATGATTTCAAGCTTTCGGCGTGTATCACGCCCGCCGCCAAACCCGTCGACCATATCGGCCAACCCATCTTCGTGCATCGCCCCTGATAGCAAAGCTATAGTGGTGATCATGCCCAATGCTGCGGCCTGCGCACCTAACCCAGCAATATGAAAAAACAGGTAAACCAGTGCAGAAGGGGCTGCAATTACTGCACCGACCAGCGGCCAGGCCCATGCCGATGCCCCGATGGTAGGGACCGGATCAACAATGCGCCCAGCAGGTATTCGGCTGAGCAGCAGTATCGCCAGCCGGGCTTCGGCAAGACGTGTACGCAACATCACCCCTCTGCTACCCCGGCTTGAGCGAAGGTTGCCATCCCTGCATGGCACGCTAGGGCCGAGCGCACGATACCAAGGGCAAGTGCGGCCCCTGATCCTTCGCCCAATCGCATATCGAAATCAAGAATTGCGGTCTTGTCCATAGCGTCAAGCAAACGTTTATGACCGGGCTCGGCGCTCAGATGGCCGACAAGACAGTGGTCAAGACTGGCAGGGTCCAACATATACAAAGGTGCGACGGACGCCGTGCAGATGAACCCGTCCAGGATCACCGGAATACGCGATAAGCGTGCAGCCAGCACCGCCCCGCAAATCGCTGCCTGCTCGCGCCCACCAAGGGCCGCCAATACCGCGCACCCGTCGCCGATGGTGGCGCGGTGGCGCGATATCGCACGGTTGATTGCATCGACTTTACGCTGCACGCCAGCGTCATCCGACCCGGTTCCCCGACCGACCCAATCTGCCGCTTCGCCGCCGAAAGCCGCCGTCGCAAGGGCAGCCCCCACGGTTGAATTGCCGATCCCCATTTCGCCCAGAATCAATACGCTCGCGTTTGGCGACACAGCGGCAGCACCGGCATTCAACGCCGCTAGACATTCTGCTGCGGTCATCGCCGGGGCCAAAGTGAAATCCGCTGTCGGCTTGTCCAAGTCCAGATCGACGACCGACAAATCCGCTCCGTTCACTTGGCATAACTGGTTGATCGCCGCGCCTCCGGCCTTGAAGTTCGCAACCATTTGGGCGGTAACCTCTTGTGGAAACGGGTTCACGTTTTGCGCGCAGATACCATGGTTTCCAGCGAACACGACCGCTTGGGCATGCTTGATTTGAGGCACTTCTTGCGTCTGCCACCCGGCAAAGAACACCGCTAGGTCTTCGAGGCGACCCAACGAGCCCGCAGGCTTGGTCAAGCAATCCTGTCGCGCCCGCGCCGACGCTTTGCTTTCATGGTCAGCTATGGGCAGGTCCTTAACCATACTTGCGATCTCGTCTAGACTGGTAAGGGGAAAGTTGACGTGAGACATGGTAAAACCTTTTTGCGCTGTGATTGATGACGGAAACCGACACGTCCGAATTTTGTGAAGGCCGAAAACCCTGCTGCTATCCCTTGAGCGTGAGAGGCAGACCACAGGTGACGAGAACGACCTTATCGGCAACCGCTGCGATCCTCTGGTTCATTACTCCTGAAGCATCGCGGTAATGTCGGCCTAGGGCCGAGACAGGCACGATGCCTCCGCCGACTTCGTTGGTGACCAGAACCACCGGTGACCGTTGCGTAAGCAATACGCCGCAAAGCGCGTCAGTTTCCTTGTCCCAATCGCGTTCATCCATCAACAGGTTCGACAGCCACAAGGTCAGACAATCGACTAGACGAACACCCTGACCGTCACTGCGGCGCAACGCACCGCTGAGGTCCAACGGCTCCTCCTCGGTCTGCCAAATGGGGCCGCGCTGCGCTTGATGTGCGAGGATTCGGTCTTGCATTTCGCCGTCCAGTGGTTGTGCTGTCGCAATATATACCAATGGAAGATCAAACGCCCTAGCCGCGTCTTCAGCGTAATGGCTTTTGCCGGATTTTGCACCGCCCGTAACCAAAAGTCTTTTGTGCATCGCGGTCACCTTTTCTTGCCGTTGCCCCCAAGCGGTTAGAACATGTGCGCCTTAAGTTAGGCGCACAATATCTTGTGTTAATATTCAACCCCGGCCTGAGCAGATATCCCCTGCTTGCGAAACGGATGCTTAATCTCTTTCATCTCTGACACCAGATCAGCGATTTCGATCAGCCTTTCTGGCGCATTGCGACCAGTGATAACGACATGGGTCATCTCAGGTTTCTCGGCCAAGAGAAAATCAGCCACATCATCGGCGTTCAGGTAATCATAGCGCAGCGCAATGTTCAGTTCGTCCAGCAAAACCATCCGGTTGTTCGGATCTCGGATCAGCTCCTTGGCCTTTTCCCATGCGCGCGAGGCCGCAGCGATGTCACGCTCGCGGTCCTGAGTGTCCCACGTAAAGCCTTCGCCCATCACATGAACCTGACAGATATCACTGAAGCGGTCTTGCAAGACCTGCCTGTCCGCCGAAAACATCGACCCTTTGATAAATTGTACGACCGCGCAAGGAAACCCGTGGCCGATTGACCGCAGGATCATCCCGAAGCCAGAACTGCTTTTGCCTTTGCCATTGCCGGTATGCACGATGATCAGGCCTTTCTTGACCGTCTTCTTGGCCATCATCTTGCTGCGTGCGGCCTGAACCTTGGCCATTTTTTCGGCATAGAGTTTCTTGTCGTCTGAAGTATCATCGGTCATTTGGTATTCTCCTGCTGTGAAAGCGCGTTGCGGGCATGTGTAATTTCCTGAACGGCTCTTAGCGTGATCGGTGTGCCGCAGACCCAATCGGATGAGCTGTAAAGCAGGCGATCCTTTTTTGCATAGTGAGCCAAGGCGGGATGAAAAACGATTTCCTCAGACCGCGATCCACCCGAGTAGGGTTCTGCGGTGATCAGTACATCGGGGTCTTCAAGCACCAAAAGTTCAAGATCTAACCGGCCGCTGGTGTACATCCCAAGCTTTTCGGACAAATTCTGAAAGCCCCCTGTCGTGACAATATCATGGCCTAGCGTATTGACCCCCAGTGAATACCCGTTCGGATAGTAGAATGCAGCGACCGGTGCATCACTGTCGAGAACCGGTGCGGCGGCAATAAAGCTTTCCACGTTCCCGGCAAGACGTTCAGCCTTGTCCGGTTGATGCAATAATTCGCCCATATCCCTGACTTGATTAGGGATTTGATCTAGTCGGGTGGTCAGCGGAAATTGTTCGATCCGCACGCCCATTGCCCGCAACATATCCAACGTGGCCTTGTCGCTGTATTGCCCAGCGACCACAATATCTGGCGCAGAAAGGAAAATTTCTTCGGCATGTCCCGAGTTTTGCGGATAGCTTTTGGCTTGTTCGGCCAGTGACGAAGACCTTACATCAGTTGCCAATCGGCTAAGCGACACGATCTGATCCGGATCAGCCAGCAGCATGACCAGCTGATCCGTGCACAGGTTCATTGATACCACTCGCGGAGCGTCAGACGCGTTGGCTGCAATTGCAACCGCCATCAGACACCCCACCAAAGCAGTGCGGCAAAGCAGATTAGAAATCAGCTTGGACCCCGACATAGAATGCCCTCTCCGAGGTGTTATACCCCCGGACCGTTTCATATTTCTCGTTCGTGAGATTGCGTACGGTCACATATGCGTTGGCACGGTCTGTGATGTCATAGCGCGCCGTAAGATCAACGACCGTATAATCATCAAGCGGCGTTGCTGTGCCAAACCCATCTACGACGCCAGCGACATGGGTGACTTGTAGGCCAGTGGTAAACCGGTCCGTCACATCAAAGTCTGCACCCACTATCAGCTCGTGAGTAGGGACCCGTGTCAAACGAGCATTGGCGTTTTCCCCGAAGGTATATGTGTAATTTCCACTGACTGTTATACGGTCGGATACGCGATAATCGCCCGACAGTTCCACACCTTTGGTGACGGTTTTGCCGGGTACTTGGGCATAGGCAAAAGTGCCGAAATCAAAGTCAATCAGGTCGGTGATTTCCGTATAAAAGGCAGTGGCACGCAGGGTCGCCACTTCGCCAATGCGGTGTTCGACGCCGAGATCAAGGCTGGTGCTGGTTTCAGGTGCAAGATTTCCGCCAGCATAGGGGCCAAACCGTTCATAGAGCGAAGGGGCGCGGTAGCCGGTTCCAATTGATGCCCGTACGGTCGTTGCTTGCGACGTGTGCCATGCCAACGCGGCACGGCCTGAAAACTGACCTTTGAAATCGGTGTAGTCATCGTATCGAAGTGTGGTGGAAAGCTCCAGATCCTCACGAAGTGTGAACTGAGCCTCTGCAAAGACTGCCTTGTTGGATGCCTCGTATTCGGTACCGTCAAGCGACGCGCGTTCTTTCGTCCAGTCCAGACCAAATGCCAAAGTTGTCGCAGGGGAAAGTTCGACCCGGCCGAGATAAGCTGTTTTTAGGCGTTCCCCGATGAAGCTTTTGGTGAAGCCTTGGGCGTCATAGCGATCAGTACGGAATTTCGAGACCGAAAATTCATGCAACCAAGCGCCTTGGCTGTATTCGGCGAAGGCACGCAGGCCGGCACGGGTTTCGTCTGACACACCTGAACTGTCTGTTGTAGAGCGGTCAAATTCGGCAGTACCGTCAGACCAAAGCCCCGCGACACCCACCTTCAATGCATCGTTCACCTGATAGGCGGCATACAGGTTGGCAGAGTTTTGCTTGAAACCATCGTTTTCACTGTCCGAGCTTCGGGCCGAAAAACCGTCGGTTTGGACCCGGCTCAGGGTGAATGCCAATTCAACCCGTTCGTCCATGAAACCCACGCTGCTGGTTGCCGTGCGCGTGTTGAAACTGCCGTATTCCAAAGTGGTGCGGCCTGACGCTCCTTCGGCAACCGGGCGCCATGTTTCGACATCAACGACCCCGGCGATTGCATCGGACCCGTAAATCGCGGTCTGTGTCCCTTTGATCAGCGTGACTCGGTTCACGGCCCCGGCAGTCAGGGTGCCGAAGTTAAAGCTTGATTGCGTACTTGAAGGATCAGTGACTTCGATCCCGTCAACACGGACGCCGATATATGCGCTACCCAATCCGCGCACGCGCAGCGTCGACCGGTTTCCCAGTCCACCATTTGCGCTAAGCGACACACCTGGCAGGCGCGCCAATGCATCAGCGACACCGGGCCCGGATTTCTTCAAATCCTCTGCATCTACCACTTCGATCGTCGCACCGGTTGCAGCCAGCGTGGTGGGCAAAAGACCCCCGTAGACCAAAATCGGGCTAAGGGCGAAACTGTCATCCGCCTGAGCGAATGCCAACGTCGGGACAAGTGCGACAGTACACAACAATGTCTGTTTCATGGTATATTTCATAACGACTTCCAAGCCAAAATTCCGGTCAGTGACCGGTACATAACAATTTTACCTGGGGAGGGATTATCCGCCCGCAGATGGTGAATGACACCACTGCGGAAATTTCCGCCGTTCCAACGCGCCCCGCGCCCAAACCGGGTGTTCTCTTTTGGCAGGTTCCTGACTTGCGGATCGTAGTTTGGCTGACTGGAACCACCCGCTATACGGTGTGGTATTTCCAACCTCTTACGTCGCTCACAGTTGCGGGGGCAGTTATGGATTCCCCTTTGACAGGTCACCACATTCCCTTTTAACCAGACACCCGAAAACACCGAGCACCCAGACCAAAAGCCTATCCTAAAAACCACCAGACCAGATTTCTGTCAAGTGCGGAAAGCGGTACAGAAGCGATTTCGTCAATTTTCCATTGCTATCGTCAGCCGCGCCCAATCGGCCGCAGTACCTGGAAGGCCCATCCGTATCCAATTGGTGGAATAGGGAAATATCCTTGACCAGATATGATGCTTGGCTAGCATTTTCTGTGCCATGATCCCGTTATCTGTGGCATAGGTACGAAACAGCGACGTGCCACCCACCACTTTCCAACCGGCAGTAACGGCAAGCGCATCTAACCGCCGCGTATCGTTGCCAAGCCGCACCCGCGTCGTCTGTGCCCAAGTGTCATCTTGCAACGCTCGCTGTGCTATTTCTATCGCCATGCCCGATACGGGCCACGGACCGGTCATATCGCGAAATTTTCCCGCCAATTCAGACTGGCAAACCACAAACCCCAACCGGACACCAGCAAGCCCGTAAAACTTACCGAAGGACCGTAACACCACCACATTTTCAGGTAGGTGGGCAGCTACACCCTGCCCCACCAGCGATGTCTCCGGATCAGCATCCGCAAAGCTTTCATCGATGATAAGCAGCCCGACAGTCTGTGCCAGCATCATCAGTTGTTGCGGCGTATACACGCGTCCGTCAGGATTGTTCGGGTTCACCACAACGGCAAGATCGCTTCCCTCCAGAGCGTGGAAAGCACCCACCTCTTGTACACGCCAACCACAGGCACGCAATGCGGCGGCGTGTTCATTATAGGTCGGGGAAAGAACCGCAGCCGTTCCTGCCCCGCGCAAGCGCGGGATCATTTGTATCGCAGCCTGTGCCCCAGCGACGGGCACGACTTCGCTAGCGGTGCCATATGCGTGCTGCGCGGCACGTTCCAACTGTCTCAGGCTGGCGGGTTCGGGCAGGCGTTGCCAGGCATCGGCGGGTATCTGGCCTATGGGATACGGCACGGTATTGATGCCGGTAGACAGGTCGATCCAATCCGCCAGTGTGCCGCCATAGTGCGCGGCCGCCTGCCCAATATTTCCTCCGTGGTCACGCATTCGACATCCTCTCAAGTAGCACAATCAACCCCAACCCAAATGCGACGGCAAGCATGACGCGTTGGTAAAGCCACAGCCCCCGGCGTACAGCCGTAGCATCTGGATCAACAGCACCGCCGTTCAACCATGGCTCGTCCGCGACCGTATCACCGTACGCCCGCGGGCCTGACAGGCGGACATCAATCGCCGCGGCCATCGCCGCTTCTGGCCACCCGGCGTTCGGTGACCTGTGTTGGCTTGCATCGCGGAACATCACTTTACCAGTGTGCCCCGGACGACCGGAAACCAGTGCAAACAGCACTCCTGTGACCCGTGATGGAATCAAATTGGCAAGGTCGTCCAGACGGGCTGCTACCATCCCGAAATGCACATAGCGCGCTGACCGGTGGCCGATCATGGAATCGAATGTATTGATCACTTTGTATCCGACCAAGCCGGGCAACCCGAACATCAGCCCCCAGAACAACGGTGCGATCACCCCGTCAGAGCTGTTTTCGGCTAAGCTTTCCAAAGACGCCCGCGCAATGGCCTTATCATCCAAGGCTGTTGAGTTCCGTCCAATGATCAACGAAACCGCCCGCCGTGCCTGGTCGGTTTGCGCCGCAGCCAAGGGCAGCGCTATGGCCTGTACGTGATCATATAAGCTGCGGGTGGCAAGAAAAGGCCAAGCCAGTAGCCCGCCAATCAATATACCGGGCCAAGTGGTTGGCAGGATATAGCTTACCGCCCAAGCAGGAACGACGCTGGCGACAAGGACCGCCAACACCGTGATTGCGCCGGATATCTTCAACTTGATTGGCGAACGTGAAGGTCGGTTTAGCAGAGCTTCAAGCCTGTTGATCATATGGCCTATCCAGGTCACGGGATGTCCTATAATGCGGAATATCGCCGTGGGCCAGCTAAGGGCGGCCTCGATAAGAAACCCTGCTAGTAATGCCGCTGCATAGATCATCATATCGTCGATCCTGTGACAAAGTTTGTGATCCCATGCAACCCTGCATCACGAAGCATCGTTTGCGCATTCGTAGGTACATACCCCGGCGCAAAAATGAAACCCCGCGCCGACCCCGTGTGCGCGCGTACATAACCTAATGCCCCCAGCCTATGGGCAAGTGCAGCCGATGGATCTTTGCTTGGTCCCCGTAACAGAGTTGTCCGGTTCGCTGCTTCGGTCGCAAGTTGTGCAATTATTGCCAGGTTTCCCGTTTCCGTAGCGTTCTCCCAACCTGCCAATAGGTCTGATATATCGGCAAAGTGATCATCTTGTGCATCTGTCCGTATAGGTGAGCCAAAATAACCCCCGACGATTTCGGCCTTCGGAGGCGTTTTGTGACAGCGATAAACTTGCGCCAGTCGCGATGCCCAAACGACCCCGTCGGGCCGTGACAGCATCAATGGGTCGGAGGCTTTTTCGACGTGCAAGCAGGCGGTAGCCAACTGTGTATCGTCAGCACCCACGGCGCGACCTAGTGCCACCAAAGCTGCGGTTGAAGCACCTGCCCCCACGCCCTGTGGCACGTTTGCGGACATCACGAACCTGCCTGTCTCTGGACGGTCAAGATAGCGAAGCAAAAGTCTTAGTTGCAGGTGCGACACCGCCGCAGGGCCGGACACGTTCAACTGCAATGTCGGGCTGGGTTCATGCCAAGCCTGCGCAAACAGCTTGTCACATCGTAGCGTTACAAGAACCACCGGTCCGTCAGCCCCCAAGCGTCCCTGAAGCCATTCGCCGAAATGCCCAAATGCCTTACCCGCTGGCGGCAGGGTTCGCAGGGTTTCGTCTTGTTTGTACATCTGGACCGTTTGTGAAAAGCGCCTGCTGAGATCTTAGCGCATATTCATCATTGCACATCAATCTACAACATCATGGCCAAGTTTCTTTACGCGGGCTCATTTCATGACTCTCGGCTTGCCACGAGCAGGGCCGAAGCGAAAACGTCGTGCCATCCTCAACACAGAGAATTGCAGACAGTATCAGAAATCTTATTGACTCGATTTGTATATTTCCATATTTCATGAAATATGGAATCATTGTTGATCACCCGCCTTTCCGCTTTAAGCCACACCCAACGGATGGCTGTTTTCAAGCTGCTGATGCGGCGATTTCCCGATGCGGTGCCTGCGGGGGAAATTGCTGATGTGTTAGGGTTCAAACCTAGCACCGCTTCGGCATATCTGGCGACGCTCACCCAGGTCGGATTGATTTCGCAACGTCGCGAGGCAACGTGGTTGCGTTATACAGTCAACCTAGAAGCAGCCCGAGATATTGTTGCGGGGCTGTTCCAAGACTGCTGCCAAGGTCGTGCTGATCTCTGCCCACCTTCCTTTTCTGATCTCATCGGCAACATCCATCCCGCCACTGACAGAAAGTTCAATGTTTTGTTCGTCTGCACTGGCAATTCGGCCCGTTCGATCTTTGCCGAAGCCATTCTGCGGGACCTCGCGGCGGACAGGTTCGATGTTTATTCGGCAGGGACCGCGCCCCAGTCCGACTTAAATCCGTTCGCTTTGGAAATGCTTGTGGTCAAGGGGTACGATGTGTCGACTTTACGCTCCAAGACCATCGCGGAGTTTCAAAGCGCACAAGCGCCACGCATGGATTTCATCTTTACCGTGTGTGATCGCGCGGCCAACGAAGAATGTCCAACGTGGCGCGGACAGCCCGTTTCTGCGCATTGGGGTATGCCGGACCCGGCCAAGGTTCAGGGAAACGTTGCGGAACGACAGCTTGCGTTTCAGCAGGTCTATGGCGCGGCACACAATAGGGTCAGCGCTTTCGCCGCCCTGCCCTTTCATGCGCTCAACCGTGTGTCTCTCCAAAAAGCCCTGGACGAGATAGGCCGCAAAACCTCTACACAGGACCATTGATAATGACGACATATGCAATCAACGGCTTAGGTCGCATCGGCAAGCTAGTGCTGCGCCCCTTGCTGGAACGCAACGAGAAGATAGCCTTCATCAATGATACGACGGGCGATCCTGCAATGCATGCACATTTGTTGGAATTCGACTCGGTCCATGGCCGGTGGCCCGCAGGTTTTTCGGCGGACGATACATCAATCACGATAGATGATACCCGCATTCCGGTCACCAACAGCCCTAACCTAGCGGATTTGCCGCTTGATGGTGTGGACGTGGTCATTGACTGCACAGGTGCTTTCAAGACCGAAGCCAAGCTGACCCCTTATTTTAGCGCAGGCGTCAAAAAGGTAGTGGTATCGGCCCCGGTGAAAGACGGCCCGACGGCGAACATCGTTTATGGAGTAAATGACGGGATCTATGACCCTCAAGCCCATCACATCGTCACCGCAGCAAGTTGCACAACGAACTGCCTGGCCCCTGTGGTCAAGGTTTTGCTCGAAGGAATTGGGATAAAGCATGGTTCGATCACAACCATACATGACGTCACCAATACCCAGACCATCGTCGACCGTCCGGCAAAGGATCTGCGCCGCGCACGTTCAGCACTGACCAACCTTATCCCCACGACGACGGGCTCTGCCACCGCGATCACGCTGATCTATCCGCAACTCAAGGGTAAGCTGAACGGTCATGCTGTCCGCGTGCCCTTGTTGAACGCTTCTATCACGGATTGTGTTTTTGAAATGTCCCGAGAGACCACCGTCGATGAGGTCAACAGTCTTTTCAAGGCTGCGGCCGAAGGTCCGCTGAGGGGTATATTAGGGTACGAAACACGGCCGCTAGTGTCGAGCGATTATACCAATGATCCACGCAGCAGCATCATTGATGCGCCATCGACGATGGTGGTCAATGGCACCCAAGTCAAAGTCTATGCGTGGTATGACAACGAATACGGCTATGCACATCGTCTGGCCGATGTGGCGCAGATGGTGGGTAGCGGGCTGTGACAGCTCGGTCAGGACTTGCCGCTTATATCACTGTCACGGCGGCATATTGGGCGTTTATGTTGACGGATGGTGCACTGCGCATGTTGGTGCTTTTGCATTTCCACACGCTCGGGTTTTCCCCGGTGCAACTTGCCTATCTATTTGTACTTTACGAAATAGCGGGCGTTGTAACGAACCTATCGGCAGGCTGGATCGCGGCGCGGTTCGGGCTGACGGCGACCCTTTACGCTGGTCTGTCGCTGCAAGTCGCGGCGCTGTTGGCTTTGGCACAGCTGGATCCCGCATGGGGGGTCACCGTATCCGTGGTCTTTGTAATGCTGATACAGGGCGCATCAGGCGTGGCCAAGGATCTTGCCAAGATGAGTTCGAAGAGCGCTGTCAAAATACTCGCCCCAGCCGACGCTTCCGGGTTGTTTCGCTGGGTCGCAGTCCTGACCGGCTCCAAGAACGCTGTCAAAGGATTTGGCTTCCTGATCGGGGCTGCGGTTCTGGGGCTGTTTGGCTTTGTCCCCTCGATCCTGACGATGGCTGCGATCTTGTTCATCATATTGATCGGGGTGATCGGCGGCATGCCCAAGGGCCTGCCTGCCGGCCGCAAGGATGCGAAGTTTCGAGAGGTCCTGTCCGGTAGCAGCAATATCAACTGGCTGAGCCTAGCGCGGCTGTTTCTATTTGGCGCACGCGATGTGTGGTTCGTCGTCGGGATCCCGATATATTTTTATGCTGTCTTATCAAATGGTAGCGAGGCCGGAGACCGACAGGCGTTCTTCTTGATCGGCACCTTCATGGCAACCTGGACAGTGTTATACGGCGTGGTCCAAAGCATGGCACCGCGCATTCTGGGCAAAGCCAAATCGCTGTCGAATACTGGTCTGATCGCGCAGGCACGCCATTGGACCGCGGCGTTGATTTTAATACCGGCAACACTGGCGGCTTTGGTGTGGATCACACCCAACCCGTCCATCACCTTGACCAGCGCGATTGTGTTCGGGCTCCTGATTTTCGGAGCGATCTTTGCAGTCACGTCATCGCTCCACTCGTATCTTATCCTCAGCTTCACCGATGCCAAAAGAGTAACGATGGATGTAGGGTTCTATTATATGGCGAATGCGGCGGGTCGGCTGGTCGGTACCGTTCTATCCGGTGCTATGTATCAATTGGGCGGGCTGGCCCTATGTCTTGCGACAGCCGCCATCATGATCGGGTTAAGCTGGTGCGCGGCCACGCAACTGCAAGCACCGGCGCAGGTTCCAGACGTCGTTTAAGCCGGAGACAGGATATGGATCTTGCGGTCTGCCAGCATATCTTTTGTGCTGTTGGCATAGGCTTTCATATGATCCGACCGGGCATGTGCGCCAAGCGCATCAAGGCTGGCCCATTTCTCAATGACAACAAAGGTATCCGGCCCAAACGACGCCTGCATTGGTCCTGCATCCGGGGTGTCTATCGTGGCTTCGTAGGCGATGCAGCCATCTTCTGCCAACACGGCCGGAACGTTTGCGTTGAACAATGACAGTACCGCATCGCGTTGACCTGGCTTTGTGGTAATCACAGCGACCACATGAACGTTAGACATAAAAAGCTTCCTATCTGCGTGGAATTGGTTTCCATCACGCTAGCCGCTCTGAGCGTAAGCGGCAACGGCGCAATAAGCCTTCATGACCCAACGGAATTGGCGAAACCGGTTTGCGCACCGTACTGCTTCGCTTATGCAACTTAATAACGCGCCGGTGTGGAACCCACGACCGGACACTGACAGACGCAGCCTTGAAACGACGGGACAGCCCATGACTGAAAACATCCAGATCACCACTGCCGACCGAGTGACGACCCTCACCATAGCACGACCGGAAAAGCGCAACGCCATTACGCAGGCTATGTATGGCGCGATGGCGGATGCCTTGGAACATTATGCCACAAGCGACGATTCCCGCGCCTTTGTCATTACCGGAGCAGATGAATATTTCACCTCTGGCAACGATATACGCGATTTTTCTATGGGCGACCAGGGTGACGCGACACCTCCGGTATTGCGATTTCTGACTGCAATTTCCCACTGCCCGAAACCGGTGATTGCTGCGGTGAACGGCCCCGCCATCGGGGTGGGGGTAACAATGTTGCTGCACTGTGATTTGGTCATGGCCGCGGCAGGCGCAACTTTCAGTACGCCGTTCGTCCAGCTTGGGTTGGTCCCAGAGGCTGGGTCATCGATGTTACTGCCCGCGGCGGTTGGTATGGCAGTCGCTAACGAAATGTTGCTTGCAGGCCGTGTGCTTGATGCGACCGAAGCAGTGAATTTTGGCTTGGCATCACGGGTGTTTTCCAGCGCTGACCTTTTGGGAAAAGTGCATGCCACTGCCATCAACGTGGCTGCGTCTGCGCCAAATTCGATGAAAGAAACCAAGGGCCTTATCCGACATGGTCGCGATCAAATGCTTGAACAGATGCAGAAGGAATCCGTGCTTTTCGCGGCCCAACTGAAATCAACGGAATTCGCCGAAGTGGTTCAGGCCAAGATGCTCAAGCGGATGCCGGTATTCGACTAATCCGCCCGGCTTTGTCCCGCGTTATTCAGACTGTCGTGCCAGAAAGCCAGACACCAAGGCCAACCCCTTTTTCAATGTCTCGGGGTTATTGGCATAGCCGATGCGCACATAGCCTTCCATGTTCATCGCTGATCCGGGTGTAAACATCACACCCGTTTCGTTCAAAAGTGCCACGCAGAATTCTTCTGACGACATAGGCAGATCGTATTTCAACAACGCGGTCGTACCAGAGCGGGGCTTGACCCAACTGATGCGTGTTTCGTTTGCCACCCAATTCTCAAGCAGGGATAGATTGCCGCGGGTGATGGTGTGGCTGCGCGCCAAAACCTTATGCCGGTGCTCAAGCGCCAATGCGGCAAAATGGTCATCAATCACGCCGACTGAAATCGTGTCATAGTCACGATGGATAGACACAGCTTCGATTACCTCTTGCGGCGCAGCGATCCAACCCAAGCGCAACCCGGCAAGAGAATACGCCTTGGACATGCCCGCCGTGCTGATGCCCCTTTCGTAGATATCTGCGATAGACGTCGTGACCCCTGCCCCTTGCTGGTCAGTACCACGATAGACTTCGTCACATAAAACCCATGCACCTGCCGCGCGGGCAATTTCTGCGATCTCTTCAAGCATGGGGCGTTCGATCAGCGCACCGGTCGGATTGTTCGGATTGGTTAACGCGATAAGTTTGGTGCCGGGCAAAACCAGTTCGCGCAGCGCATCCAGATCAGGAAGAAACCCGTCTTGCTCGCGCAGTTGCAGTTGCTGCACATCCGCACCGATACTGACCGGAATGGAATAGTGCTGCTGATAGGTGGGTACGATTGCGATAACCCTGTCGCCAGCCGCCACCAACGTCTTGTGAACCAACATATTGGCCCCGATAGTACCATGTGTAACGATGATGTTTTGCCGTGCTTGGGTATCATATGTTCCGGCAATGGCCGCGCGCAACCTATCTGACCCTTCGATTGCGCCATAGGTCATCTTCATCGTCAGCAAGTCGGACAGATCGGTATCGTTCTTACCTACTATCTGTAAAAGCTCTTTAACCGTAAGGCTTTCCACACAAGTTTCGGCCAAGTTCAATGCACATTTCGTCTCCCATTCGTTCATCCAGATTTCCACGCCGAAGGGTTCAATGTACATAAGATGGTCCTTGTGGTCAGTCTTGTGATTAAGGGGGCGGTCATTGTCGGCAGCCATAAATAGTGCCGCGTCATCAACGCAGTTTGACCAAACATTTGCGGTCTTGTCGATATCTATGCTCATATTTTCGGGTACGCATCGGGTTGCGTTGATCTGTGCAGAATCACCCCGCCATCCAAGTCGCTGGTACCCTGTTTTCGTGTCTTACAGCGGGCAGCGTCATAAAAAGCGCAGATCAGTAATCTACAGCGCGCGCCTCAAGCTAGGCTTGAGAGCGTCCGCGCGAATCTGTCAGTGGGTCTCGGTTTCGCTACAGCCTGACATGCCCTTCAGGTATTGTATCAGAGCTCGCTAACTTCTGTAAAATATCCATAGCCTGATGTTCGCGACCGTCCGGTACAAATAGATGATCGTGGAAAAACCCTGAAACCGGATTTACTCCCATATCGTATTTGGCCAGCTCCGATGCGATCCGCGCGATGAAACCTACCGCTTCCAGCGACGAATGAATGTTCAACGTTATCATGCGACACGGAAATTCATAGGAAAGCGAATGCGACTCTGCTTCGGATTTGAGCATGATAAGGGTTGTACCCTGTGCTTCTTCAAAGACCATGCGAGGTTTCAAATTTTCGGTTCGTCGACCTGTTGGGATGGTCACAAACACGAATAGCCCCTCAATCAGCTCTGCCGAGAGCGATCTGATTAGTTCGTCCAGATTAGTTTCGCCTGTCATACTTTGCCCCGCTTGATAGTTTTCCCAAAGCTAGCTAAGCGACTTCTGATAAACCAGAGCCCGAAAATAGCCGCGCAAATACGTCTGCATAGATCAGTTGGGCACGTGCCGGGTCCAACGCCGTAGCTCCAAAGTTTCTTGTGCCATGTCAGCAGCAAGGTTTGAGACATCTTCGCGAGAAATTCCGCGTAGCAATTCAACGCGCAGGGCGGATACATTGGCTTGATAGCGTCGTGCAAGGCGCATGGGGTCCGCGTTATCCGGCAGCTCGCCTGCGATACGAGCGGATTCGAAACCTTCTGCGAATTCTGTGCACATCTGATCAAGGTAGCGCTGCGATACCTCAGTGATTTTGGGATCAGTAGAGGCAGTATCAATAACTGTTTTCATCAACATACAAGCCCGACGCGATGGATCTTCTTGTGCAAGTTCCGCATAGTTCTGGAACTGCGCGGCCAAGCCTGCAAGCGGCGTTGCAGCCTTGGCCATTTGTGCACGAAAGCCTTTACGGGAGGTTTCAAAGTAGCGTTCAAGGGCCAAGAGATAGAGGTTCTCTTTGCTTTCGAAGGCCGCGTAAATACTTCCCGGTTTCATGTACAACGCGACTTCCAAGTCTTTCAAAGACGTCGCATGATACCCCTTGCGCCAAAACACAGTCATGGCCGCATCAAGTGCGACATCACGATCATAATTTGCAGCGCGTGCCATGGGTCAGCCTTTCATCTCGGCAAGTTGGTTCAGAATGCTTGTATAATTCTCGACCCCCTGCGCCCCAGTGACAAGGTGTTTGCGATCGAAGACTACCGCTGGCACGCCCGAAATACCCTGTTTCTGCCAAAACTGTTCGGCACCGCGCACATCATTGGCAAAGCGCTGATCAGCAAGCACAGCTTCGGCCTCGGTACGGTCCAACCCGATTTCAGCCGCGATATCAGCCAGAACAACGTTATCAGACAGATTGCGACGCTCTGTGAAATGAGCTGTGAAAAGTGCCTGTTTAAGATCATGCATCCGGCCCTGCATCTCGGCCCAATGCAACAGTTGATGGGTGCTGAACGTGTTGTGCATACGGGAATCTTCATCCCAAGCAAATTCAAACCCGAGGCTATCACCAAGTGCTTTCATCTGCTGGCGCGATTGCTCGGACTGTTCCGGCGTGCTGCCGTATTTTTCCATGATATGCTCGCGGGTGTTCTGGCCTTCAGGAGGCATCTGCGGGTTCAGCTCGAACGGGTGCCAATGAATTTCATGGGGCGTTTCGGTCGCTTCCAACGCCGCCGAAAGCTGGCGATAGCCGATAATGCACCACGGGCACATCACATCAGATACAATATCGATACGTAAAGGTTCAGTCATTTTAAACACTCCGGTCGTGGCCGATGACCCGATGATTATTCTCAAGCCACAGACGTAAATCATTGTTGTCGAACAGGAGGGACACGAGGTTCGCCACCCGCAGGACAATAATATAGGTGTCGTAAGCTTCGTTTGCCATCGGGCTGGCAAATATCAGCACGAAAAAGAGTGGCCCCCAAAAGACGACCAGATATATGCAAACTCACCGTTCTTTCGCATGATACTCACCCCTGAGCAGAGAGGAAAGTGCCGGAGCGGTCCCCCACCCCGGCCATTTATCATCAAGCAAGTCATTCAGCGGCGATGGACGTTTTCTTTTCCCAAGCAAATTTTTCAAACACTTTATCGACCGGCGTTTTCGCAAAGTGGTTGGTGTAGTTAGACATCAGCTTTTGCGCCGCACCCAGGATGACTTCAAGAATATTGGTTTGCGTGAACCCCGCATCCAAGAAAGCCTGCGTGTCGGCATCAGACACAAAGCCACGATCCCGAACCATTGCCAATGTAAAGGTACGCAGTGCTTCGAGCTTGGGAGTCGGTAGCGGCGTTTCATTACGCAGGGCTTCGGTGATCGCGTCGTCCACCTTCATCATCTTCGCTATGCCGGTGTGGGCCGGCACACAGTAGTGGCAGCTGTTTTCGACATTGACGGTCTGCCAAACAACGGTTTTCTCTTCATTGGTCAACGTGGTCGCCATGAATTGCTGGTGGGCAAAGTTGTAAGCGGCAAGCAACTGCGGCGCGTCGGCCATAGTACCGTGCAGTCCCGGAATGCGGCCATTGTTTTTAAACGAAGTTTCGAGAAGCGGCTTTGCGGCTTCAGGGGCGGATTCGATTGTGTGAATCTGGAAGGTTGCCATGGTGTATCCTTTCAAGGATGAGGTTTTCATGATCGACCATTTCAGGATCAATCACTTTGAGTAATCACTCAACCGCTTATTTGAATGATTACTCAAATAAGTTCACTGATGGAAGCCGAAGTGTTGTTCGCATCCAATACGCCACAAGGTGCTAAGCGCCAAAAACATATAAGTTTTTCTGAGCGCCCCGTCAGTGTGCGACTGCTAATTTATGTAAAAATTTTGAAACAGAACAAAGCCATGCTACGTGTTACGGCAGGCGAGACGACCTTAGCCAGAGAGGCTCAATAGAAGTTTCCAGTTTCAAGCCATCGAAATTTCCGGGGGCTGAGCAGCAGACCACAAGCAAGTTTCAGGGGCGCTCGTGCGCGAGCGGCCAGGGGTTTTGCAGCCTTCCGGCGGGTAGATTCTGGGCCAGCACGTCGGCGCAGAGCATCTCGATGGTGATCCGGCGCTCCATTGCCTGCCGACGCAATCCTGAAAACGCCTGTTCTTCATCGCACCCTTGTTCCCGCATTAATTTCAGAACCGCGAAGATCACCAATTTGCGGTAACGGATCTTTGAGTTGAGCCGCTCCTGCTGCGCAGCGATCGAAAGCCTCTCCTCATGTTGGTTCATCGCGAACACGATGGAACCATAGATTCCTGCCGAGCGCACCGGCTTGAAGATCAGCGAAGCTGCGTTATGGCCCAATATCCACTGCAATCGGGAAGGTGCCTCTGATCCGACCAGCGCAATCATGGGCACATCATGATTCAGCTCTCCGATGGGCAAATCCTGATCGCTGTCGAAGAACAACAGGTCAAATTCACTACCCTCACCCAGCTTTCCCCCGGCACTGCTGCACGACACTCGAAGTCCTAACCGCTGTAAATAAAGTTCCAGAAACTGCCGGTTAGGGTCACAGTCATGCCAGATCATCGCACGCAAACCGCGAAACAACATGCGAGGCTTCTTTCGCGTCATGCTCAAGACTCCTTCACGTCGGTATTCACCGCATTACTCGCCTGCGCAGGCAAACCCTTCGCATTCCATTCAGCCTCCGGGCGCGCCTGGGCTTCGCCCTGCCAGACCAGAAACGGGTCCGGGTTGACTGCTTCTGGTGCCTCCCAAATGATCTGAAACGAAAATCCGCGCTTTGAGACCGCCAACCGAGGCGTCAGAAAACTGTGATTGGTCGTGCGGTCGATACGCACCGTGCCCTCAGGTGCTTCAAAGGAAAACGTCTTGGCGGCGTCGCGCACCGTGCTGACGGCATCGGTTCCGGAGGCAGCGATTGATCGGCCAAGCATTCGCGCACAGACATACGCCGATGCCGCGTCCACCGACGGCGCGGTACCATCACCGAACCGTTCCCGATAGCGTGCCAAGAAATCAATGTTTTCAGGCCGCTCCAGACTCCGGAAATAAGTTGCAGAGGTCAGATGGCCGATTGAAGCTGGCTCTCCGATGAAAGGCAGCTCTTCCTCACACAAGCTGCAACTTACGACGGTGATATCCCCTGGTTCCAGTTCTGGATCTTCGGTCACAGCCCGCCAAAGCGCGCGATAGAACCGATAGCTTGCCTCTCCTACAAGTGTATTGAACACCACCGGAGGCTTCAACGAAATGATCTCGGAAACGATGTGGTCGATGTGAAGATCCCCCATTGTGACCAATCTTTGGGCAATAATTCGCCCTCCCCCTTCAATGATCTGCTCGCGCAGCAGGCGGTTCGATTCCCAAGTCCAGATGTAGTTAGACCCAACACAATAAATTTCGGGCACCATCGCGGCCAGAATATAGCGGACCAACGGGATCAGATGCTGGTTTGGCGATGCGCCGAGATAGAGCACATTTTCGCTTGCCTCAAAGCCCTCGTACCGCGCCGAATGCCATAACAACGTGTTCGTGCGCTCCAACAGGGGCAGAATCTGCTTGCGCGCCGCTGAAGTGTAACACCCGATGATATGCTGGCAGCCGTCCTGATAAATCATCCGTTCACAATTTTTGCCATAAGTGGAAAGCTTGCCATGACTGTCCCTGAACACCGGCTCCAATTCAAAGGATCCATTCAGTTCGGCGTTGGCTTCCTCGAGGCCAAGAATCGCTGCATTGACCATACTCGCATTAACATCGCCGTAAGGACCGGTTATGGAATAGAGGATGCCAACCGGCACTTTTATGGCATTATTATTTATATGATTCAGTGACATATCTCTTAAACCTAATTCAAACATACTTGGTCATGGCAGCTTTCCATGACGTCCACTGACCCTCAACAGGGTCACGGAACTCAATCCAGTTGACAAGTTAATATTTTTGGGGCAGCGTTAAGGGGTAGCAACGATGCTACGCCATGCAAGAGCCTTCGTAAGGGTGGTGAAACCCACTTTTGAGACTGGTTTTTTTGATATTACCGCTTAGTCGCACATGTATTGTAACGTGTTGACTTGGCGGGATCAGACGCGCTCTTGCTGGCATTAGACTTATTTTCTGACACCACCGGATGTTCAATCCGAAGGCAAGTGCGCCTCTTCTCCCGAACCGGGACAAGGGGTTTTTTTTCGTTTCGATTTTTTTGTTTCGAACCATTACTGTCCAACAGAAAGGCACCCCCGATGTCCGTTTCGATGCCCTCAATCAACCAGCTTCTCTCCATTGCCAAGGACAAGGGTCTTGAGCTGTCCAACGAGGATGCGGCGTCTTTTCGGGAGCTGATGACGGGATCCATCGCCTCTTACAAACGACTTGATACATTACCAGAGGCCAAGCTTCCCGTCGTAGCGCCGCGCGATCCGGGCTATCGCCCCGATGCGAAAGAAAACCCCTACAACGCCTGGTATTGGAAAACTGATATCAAGCTTAAGGATGACGGTCTGTTGGCGGGGAAGTCCGTAGCGATCAAGGATAATATTTGCGTTGCTGGCGTTCCGCTGATGAACGGATCGGCGCTGCTCGAAGGCTTTGTGCCCGATGTCGATGCAACGCTCGTGACCCGTATCCTCGAAGCCGGGGGTACGATCGCGGGCAAGGCCGCCTGTGAGGATCTGTGCTTTTCTGGCGCGAGTCACACCAACGCCTACGGTCCCATCCGTAATCCGCACAAACCGACCCATAGTGCTGGTGGTTCCTCGGGCGGAAGTGCGGCGGTTGTCGCAGCTGGCGATGTGCCCATGGCGATCGGCGGCGATCAGGGTGGTTCCATCCGCACACCGTCTGCATGGTCTGGTGTTTATGGCCTTAAACCGACCTGGGGGCTCGTGCCCACATCTGGTGCAATGCCAATATCCTATTCAATGGACCACCTCGGCCCGATGTGTGCCACGGTCGAAGATACAGCCAGGCTTCTGAGTGTCATCGCCGGGGACGACGGCTGGGATGCCCGCACCGTGGGTGCCAAGACCCAGCCCTACATGGAAGCTTTGGGGCGCGACGTGAAAGGCCTTAGGATTGCCGTGCTCAAAGAGGGGTTCGAACACGAAGAAAGCAACTCCGATGTCAGCAAGACCGTGCGCGGCGCAGTCGATGCGCTGCGTTCTGCCGGTGCCGAGGTAACCGAAGCCTCGATCCCCCAACATTACGATGGCCCGGACATTTGGAACGGTATCATCCTTGAGGGCGCAGCCGAGATGATGATCCGCGGAAACGGCTTTGGCGCTAATGTGCATGGCTATTATCCCACCAGTTTTATCTCGTACATGGGAAAAGGCTATGACACCCGAATCAACGATGTCGCCGGTACGGTGAAAATGGTCATGCTGTTAGGCGAATACATGCATCGCACCACGCATGGCACATATCATGCAAAAGCACAGAACCTGCGTTGGGGCCTGCGCGCGGCCTATGATGCGCTGCTTAAAGACCACGATATGATCGTGATGCCCACGATCCCGTTCACCGCGACCGAGATCCCCGCCGACGATTGCAGCCTCGAAGATTACGTCACCACTGCCCTGAACATGCAGGCCAATACCTGTCCGTTCGACGTGACCGGCCACCCGGCCTTCACCATCCCGGTCGGCATGATTGATGGTCTTCCAGTGGGCATGATGATGGTGGGCCGACACTTTGACGAATCTACACTGATCCGCGCCGCCCACGTGTTTGAGGGCATGGGCGACTGGAAAGACAGATAATCGGACCACGGACCCCGGGATGAATGTTGGGTAAAAGTGGCCTCTCAATGCGCTGCTAAAGGCGCGGAAGAACAACAATAGGGAAAATGGAGTATTATCATGAAACTTTCACGTAGACAGTTCACCCGTCTCGCAAGTGGCGGCCTTGCCTTTGCAAGCTTGCAAGGCACCCTTTCCACGGCTGGCCTTGCCCAAGAGAAACCGATCAAGGTTGCAAACATCCTGGATCAGACCGGCGGGCTGAACATCTATTCGCTCAAGCAGATGAAGGCCGTCGCCATGGCTGCCGATGAGATCAACAAAGCCGGTGGCCTACTTGGGCGTCCTATTGAGCTGATTTTCTACGATGCGCAATCCAGCAACCAGCTTTACTCGCAATACGCCACGCAGGCGCTGCTGCGCGATGAGGTCGATGTTATCCACGGCGGCGTGACCAGTTCTTCTCGCGAGGTGATACGCCCGATCGTAGGCCGTTTTAAAGGGCTCTACGTCTATAACTCGCTCTATGAGGGCGGGGTTTGTGATCGTCGCCATGTTTCGACCGGTATGGTCCCGGGCCAGCAGCTTGATGCGCTCTGCCCTTATGTGGTCAACGAATTGGGAGGCAAGAAGGGTTATATTCTGGCGGCTGACTACAACTATGGCCACATCACTTCAAAGTGGTTGCAGAAATATATCCGCGAACTGGGCGGTGAAGACCTTGCGGTCGAGTTCATACCGCTTGATGTTTCGAACTTCTCTTCCGTGATAGCCCGCATTCAGGATGCCAAGCCAGATGTTGTCTGGTCTGCTCTGGTTGGCGCTGCGCACATGAGCTTTTACCGTCAGTTCCATGCAACAATCGGCACTGACAAGATGATGCTGGCCTCAACGACCTACAGCATCGGGCGCGAACATGTTGAACTGGCACCGGAAGAAGGTAAAGGCATCATCCTTGCCACCTCGTTCTATGATGGTCTTGATACCCCCGCCGCCAATGACTTTGTGCGTCGCTTCAAGGAATACACCGGCGAGAACGACTATATCGGCGAATATGGCGAAGGCGGCTATCGTGGCATGTCGCTTTGGGCTGAAGCCGTGCGTCGCGCAGGTTCGGCCGAACCGGACGCGGTTATGGAGGCGCTCGGAGGAACTTCCGTGGAAGGTGCCGGCGGCCTCTATACCATCGACGGCCAGACGAACCACACGATCATGAACATCCACGTGGCCGTGCAGGACGACAAGCAGGAATTCGAGGCGATCAGGACCTTCGACCAGATGCCTCCGATTGATACGCAGCTTGTGTGCAATCTCAACGAAAATCCCAACGACACCACTCAGTACGAGGTTCAGCTCGACTGATAGTGGGTAGGCCGCCCGGCCCTTGTCGGGCGGCCACCGGATTGCACCCCTGCATTAGGGCCGCACTAAATTTCCACTCTGCTGCACCGTAGCAGGGCTTTCCATGGGAGAAGCCAATGGATTCATTGATGGTATACGTTTATCAGGTTGCGTTCTCATTCAGCATTCTGATCCTGATCAGCCTCGGGCTGGCACTTATTTTCGGGATGATGAAGGTCATCAACTTGGCTCAGGGCGAGTTCCTGATGCTGGGGGCATATTTTTGCGTGCTCGGGTCCAATCTTGGACTGCCGCTCTGGCTGGCAATGTTTGCCGCAGGACTGGGTGTCGGATTGGTAGGGATCATCGTTGAACGCACAGTGATCCGTTTTCTCTATGGTCGTGTGCTCGACACATTACTCGCGACATGGGGCATCAGCCTGTTTCTCATGGGTATTGTCACCACGATCGCGGGTCCACAGTCACAATCCGTGCCCTCCAATATGGGTCCGGTCAACTTCGGTGGGCTGAACGTGCCCGGCTATAGCTTGGTGATGATCGCAGCTGCGCTGCTGATGCTGGTGGGTACCTACGCGATCTGGCGCTTTACCAATCTCGGCCTGCTGGTGCGCGGCACTATGCAGAACCCAGAAATGGCAAGGGCACTGGGGACCAATACCTCGATGATCTACATGTTCACCTTCGGCTTTGGGTCGGCAATCACCGGGCTCGCGGGTGCATTGCTGGTCCCGCTGTTCGGCGCATCGCCGACGATGGGCTCGTTTTACATCTCCAAAGCCTTCATTACTGTTATCTCGGGCGGTCCATGGCCGCTGATCGGCACGGTTTCGGCCTCGGGCCTCTACGGAGTGATCGACGGGGTGGTATCTTACGAACTTTCGCCCGTGCTTGCTGAAATCTGCGTGCTCTTTGTCGCTGTGGTCATGCTGCGCCTGCTGCCTCAGGGCATCACCGGTCGCATGCGGAAAGGGATCTGACAGCAATGGTAAAATTCCTTCAGAGATTGCAAAGACCTTCCGGCGAGCGCCCCGGTGCGGCTTGGTGGGCGTTTATCGTGATCGCCGCGGTCATATTGGCCCTGCTGCCGCAAACCCTTGGCTTGGCACAACTTCTTGACCTGTCGGTCGTGTTGGTGCTGGCGTTGCTGGCACTCAGCATGAGCTTCCTGTGGGGCTACATCGGTATTCTCAGCTTCGGACAGACGGCATTTTTCGGCACCGGCGGCTATGTCTACGCAGTCGCCGCAATGAACTTCGACAGCACTACCCTGCCCTTCTTGCTGGGGATCGTGCTGCCGATGCTTCTCGCGGCGGTGCTGGGATACTTTATGGTGTATGGCAAGCTAAGCGATATATATTTTTCGGTAATGACACTGGTGATCACGCTGATCATGAACAAGGCCATGCGCGCCACCTCTGGGTCGCAATATGTCGTGGGCGATGTCCGATTGAATGGCCAGAACGGAATTCCAGGCGTTCCGCCGTTACAAGTGCCTTGGAACCCCGAGGTCACCCTGTTTATCGACCACGTCTATTACCTTGCGGCGGCATTGCTGATCCTGGTCTACATCGGGTTACGGCTGCTTCTCACAACGCCTTTCGGTCGCGTCATGATCGGCATTCGCGAAAACGAGCAGCGCATCGAGCTGCTGGGCTACGATGCGCGGCGCTACAAACTGCTTGCCTTCATCCTGTCGGGTGCGCTTGCGGGTCTTTCGGGGACCATGTTCGCGATTTGGGGAAACTTCGTGGCCCCGGAAATGTTTGGCTTGGATCGAGCGGCAGAGGTCATCATCTGGGTCATCGTCGGCGGCAAGGCTACTCTTATCGGTCCCATCGTCGGCGTCGGCATTATCCAGTACCTCACCTCGTGGTTGGGCATGCAGGGGGTCGGCCAAGTCACCTTGGTACTAGGCGTCATCTTGATTGTCTTCGTGCTGGCTTTCAAGGACGGGCTGGTGCCAACACTTGGCAATCTGTTGCTTCGGTTGGTCGGCGCGCGTCCAGAAGGCCACGTCAAGAAAGGGTCCGACCTCAAGAAAGGATCCGACGTATGAAAGATTTTGCTGCAAAACCGCTGATTGAAACGAGGCAACTGGTAAAGAGCTTTGGAGGGGTGCAGGCCACCGACACGGTCGATTTCATTCTCAAAGAAGGAGAGCTGCGATGCCTTATTGGGCCGAACGGAGCTGGCAAGAGTACCTTTTTCAAACTCCTGACGGGTCAAATCGCGCCGACATCGGGAAAGATCCTGTTCGACGGCGATGACGTAACCGGGCTTTCCAGTTTTGAGATCGCTCGCCGTGGCATAGGTATCAAAAATCAGAAACCCGATGTCTTCGATGGTCTGTCAGCCCGAGAAAACCTTTGGCTGGCTGCGCAGTTCGACACGGATAAAAAGACCGCTGACCGGCGTGTCGAGAAGGTCGTCGACGAACTAAAGCTCGGAGCCTTCGTGCACAAGCTCGTGGGCGAGCTGGCCCACGGCCAACGCCAATGGGTAGAGATCGGCATGGTGATGGCGCGCAGTCCGCGTCTCATCTTGCTTGATGAACCCTCGGCCGGAATGGATCAGGAAGAGCGGGTACGTACAGCGGAACTTCTCAAGGCGCTCAACACCACTACCACCATCGTGGTGGTAGAACACGATATGCAGTTCATCAAACGTATCGCTGATATCGTCACGGTCTTTCACCGGGGCAAAATCCTGCGCGAAGCGCATGTCGACATCGTGCTCAGAGATCCCGAAGTGCGAAATGTCTATCTTGGCCGGACGGAGGTTGCCTAATGCTCGAAGCAAAAAATCTAGTATCCGGCTATGGCGCTCTGCCTATCCTGCACGGTCTATCGCTCAGGGTGGATGACAATGAATATGTTGGCATCTTGGGCCACAATGGAATGGGCAAGACCACTCTGATGCGCACGTTGATCGGTCACATCACGCCGATGTCGGGAAGCATCTCATTGGACGGCGTACCCATCACCGGCGCAGGTGCCCACAAGCGCGCCCGCATGCGGATCGGGTATGTGCCTCAAGGACGCGAGATATTCCCCTCTCTTACAGTGCGTGAAAACCTAATGATGGGAGCACTTTCCGGCGCTGAAAAGCGAGTCGGCATCGTAGAGGAGGTGTTGGCCGATTTTCCCCGCCTTGAACGTCTTCTGGAACGTAACGGCGGCGCGTTGAGCGGTGGCGAACAGCAACTTCTGGCAATTGCGCGCTGTCTGTGCGGACGTCCCCGAGTGATGCTGCTGGATGAGCCAACCGAAGGCATCCAACCATCGATCATCGACGAGATTGCCGACCTGCTTCTGGCGATCCGCAAACGATCAAGCATGTCAATCGTATTGGTAGAGCAAAACCTCGACTTCATTCAGGCGCTTTCGGACCGGGTGCTGATTATCCACCGGGGCAACGTAAGCCGCACCCTTACGGCGAATGATCTTAATGACCCCGAGGTGGTCAACGAGTTTGTGGGCATGGGATGAGCTATGAGAACAGATGGGAAAAGGAAAGTGAAATGATCGTCCAGACAGTTCAGATCAGCTGCATGACCGACAAGGCAGAGATAGTGCAGATGGCGCTTGGCGACGTGGTAAATGATGCCCGCAAACACGAGCCTGGTACCCAGGATTACAGAGTTTTGCGTTGCGATCAGAACGACAAGGTTCTGTTTACAACCATCGAATGCTTTTCAGACGAAGCCGCAATGAAGCTGCACAACGAATCCGATGCAGTTGCACGGTTTTTCAAGGTGGCGGAAACGCTGCTCTCGGCCCCGCCAGAGGTTCTTGTCAGCCTTCAGGTCGTCCGAATGTAACTTCAACAAAATTACTCAAAACCAACAGCTCAGGAGTGTAGAACATGCCGGTAACCCGTCCGAACAAAAGACAGCTCAACGAATTGGCCGAAAACATGGGTATGAATTTTTCGCCCGAGGATCTCGACTTTTTTCACGAGGAGCTTGATGCAACCATGGCAGCCTATGACGCTGTCGATGCCCTGCCCGATTATCTCCCTGCGGTGAAATATCCGCGCGTCACCGGCTATCATCCCGACGCGGCTGAGAACGAGCTCAACGCTTGGGCTTGGAAGGTCGACGTCGAGGGTGCTGCGGATGGTCCGCTCAAAGGCAAAACTGTGGCGCTCAAGGACAACGTCTGCCTTGCTGGTGTTCCGATGCGCAACGGCTCTAACCTGCTTGAAGGATATGTGCCCAATATAGATGCCACCATCGTGACCCGACTTCTTGATGCTGGTGCCACGATTAAGGGCAAAGCGGTCTGCGAATATTTCTGCCTATCGGGCGGCAGCCACACTTCCCAGCCGGGTCCGGTGCATAACCCGATCAAGAAGGGATATTCGGCAGGCGGCTCGTCCTCGGGTAGCGCGGCGCTCGTTGGGTCGGGCGAGGTCGATATGGCCATCGGCGGCGACCAAGGCGGTTCCATTCGGATACCGGCCGCCTATTCGGGCCTTTACGGCATGAAAGGAACCCATGGATTGGTGCCATACAGTGGTATCATGCCTATCGAGTCCACCATCGACCATACCGGCCCAATGACTGCCAACGTCGCTGACAACGCGTTGATGCTGGAGGTGCTGGCCGGACCGGACGGGCTTGATCCACGACAGTATAACGTTAAGGTCGCTAAATATACCGACGCGCTGGACAAGGACGTTAAGGGCCTTAAAATCGGCATCCTGAAGGAAGGCTTCGGCCACGACAGTTCTGAGAAAGACGTGGATGAAAAGGTCCGCGCCGCGGCTGACCTGCTGCGCAAGAATGGGGCCACAGTCGAGGAAGTGTCGGTCGAGATGCACAAGCTTGGTCCTGCAATCTGGTCGCCTATCGCGCTTGAAGGCCTGCAATTTCAGATGATGAACGGCAACGGCCTAGGGATGAACTGGAAAGGCCTCTATACCACGTCGCTGCTTGATCACCTCGCGGGCTGGCAAAATCGAGCTGACGAGCTCTCCGATACATTGAAGATCTCGATGCTTGTGGGTGAATACGGAATCCGCCATCATCGCGGCCACTTCTATGCCAAAGCACAAAATCTGGCGCGCAAACTGAAGGAAGTCTATGACGCAGCTCTGGAAAACTACGACCTGCTGCTGATGCCAACCCTGCCGATGAAAGCGACTAAATTGCCTGAAGCGGGTGGTCCGCGCAAAGATATCCTCTCGCGGGCTTTCGAGATGCTGCCCAATACCGCACCCTTCAATGTGACCGGGCATCCGGCGATGGCGATCCCGTGCGGCATGTCGGGCGGTCTTCCCGTAAGCATGATGCTGGTGGGCAAGTTCTATGACGAATCCACTATATACCGAGCCGCATCCGCATTCGAAGGTTTTGGTGACTGGAAAAAGATGTAAGCGCCACCAAAGACACTGACCACTGCATCAGGTATCCTGTGCCTCGGTCAAAACCGTCTTACCAAGTACATTGGTAGCCACCCCTCCGCCCGCAGCTTGTCTACGGGCGGATCTCTTTTGCACGTATGGTGCCACAGCGACAGTCAGCCCTGTGAAGCTGCATGCGAAACTGACCTACGTAAGTGGGTAGTCAACGTTTAAATTTAACCCACGTGTATTGCTAACATCCGCGTATTCGAGTGCGCAGAATGTGCAGACGGCTATCATGCATGAGCGGGGCGAAGACCAAGCAATATGCGATCTCAATGAGATCGTGAAAGAAGGGAGAGATACTCTTCGCACACCTCAAACGCATTCTCGGCCTCGGCAGGCTCCGGTTAAGTGGACCATCCTGCGCAAATGACGAATTTCGCCTCGCTGCAACGGCGCGAAGAAATTGCGTCAGCGGCGAGAGCCGGCATTCATAATGCTATAGAGCGTGGGCTTCAGAATTTGTGGCTACGCTGCAATTCTTGCATTTTTTTGCGATCAAAGCTCGAAAAAGCGTGGCTCTCTCCTTCGAGAAGCACTTGATCACTAAGTGTGGCAATACTTTCAAACGCTGCGGGGACAGTGTTAGGCTCAACTTGTCCATTAGGTGTACCAATCGCTTAACCACATCAACTTCGGAGATCCCGTAACGGGCTATCGCTGAAATGGCGTGACATACAAGTTCCGCAGGATTTTCAACTTCAGTTTTAATACGCAACTGCCCATTTTTATCAAGGTGGATCGGGGACGGAACATCCCGACGGGACATCCGGCCAAACACCTCTCCAAGGCGATCAATGCAATAGATCGCTATGGTGGGGTCGTTTATGCCCGGCGACAATGATCTCTGGGCCAGTTCAACAATCCGCCAGATCGAGAACTTAAGATCTTGGTCAACTGTTCTACTGCGACCGATAACAAGCCCACCACGAATGCTGTCGGCAACTGCATCTGTCACGCGGCCAGATGGATATACAGAAACCATGCATTCGCCTGCGGTCACAAAAAGGCCGGGCCGGCAGTCGATCCGCAAAATAAGATCATGCTTAGTGGCAATCCGTATAAGCGCGTTCAAACCGATTTTTTGTACGTATCCGCTCGTATCGAGCATTAATTCGTTCAGACCCCACATCAAAATCATTTGGGAGCCGATGTGCGTCTGTCACGCCCTCATGTTTCGGCGGACCGTGATCACATCTTTCCCGAAAGTGGCTGTCCACGGCGACGCGACCGTCGGTGACCAGTCTCTTGAGTAGTGTCTCGATGCGGATTGGAGTGGCCATGTGATGGATGAAATAGATAAGAACTGCCACGCCGAAAGCCGCAAGAAGTACCGCAAATGCAACGGTCAGGTGCGGAACGAAGCCTGTGTCCCCGGTGCCCCGCACCGAGCGCTATACGACCAGACAGTTCAGAAAAGTCCCCACAAACGTTCCGAGCACGAAGTGATTGCAGCGGTCGCGCATGAAGCTTTCCAGAACCCTCGGCCCAAACTGCGAGGAGGCGAGTTGCAGCGACAGCATGGTGATCGAAAAGATTCAGCTGGCTACAGTGATCATCGAACTCGCGATGACGGACAAGATCGCTCAGGCTGCCTCGGGTCCAAACGTATATAGCAAGCCAAAATCCCTCACACTGCCAATACCAAGCCAAGTATCAAATTCGATCAGCAGGAATGACAGCCCGATTGCGACCGTGCACATCATGACCGGCACGAACCAGAAACTCGAGTTCAGACGTCCCCAGAATGTGGAAACGCGTGTCAGGCAAAATGGCGTCGCGATGCTGTGCTTCTTCCGATTGATCGTATTCCAAGGGCATTTCGGGTTGATATCCGTGGGGTGACGGAACACCTCCGGACAGCGGCCCCTACTTCGTAGAATGCACCCCTGATACGGCGGTTAGGGCAATATCACTCGCTCCGCCTCCATCTGCGCTTCGGCCTTTAGAACGAACAGTTCGGCCGACATCCCAGGTGGGATCGGTGGTAAATAAGAGACCGTGATTGTCCCCCCACGCTTGCTTGATCCGCTGGCCCCCCAGAATTTGCCCGAGTTCACCAAGACGGGTAGCACAGGTACCCCCAGCTTTGAATACAGCAATTCAACCCCACGCCTGAACTTGATTGGCTCCATCTCGTCCTTACGTGTTCCTTGTGGAAAAACGAGAACCGAGCGGCCGGCGGCGAGCGCTTCATGACTCTGGTTTAGCATAGCCTTAAGTGCCTTGGACCCGCTTTCCCGATCAATGATGATCATCGGTGATTTTCGAAGGTACCAACCGATAATCGGAATTCGCAGCAGTTCTTGTTTCGCGACGATTGCGACGTCCGGGAAGAGAACCAGAGCCGCCAGCGTTTCCCAAGTGGATTGATGATTGCAAACGATGAGACAGGGTTCTGCCGGCATCAAATCGCGACCCTTCTCGACATAACCCAGCCCTACCACATGCTTCAGTCCGAACAAAATTCCGCGCACCCACAGGCGAGTTGTAGCCCTAATTGCTTTTCGGGGCGACCCAACCAACCAAAAGGCCAGCACTCCCAAAGAAAACAAAGAGGTCCAGCCAGCAAGGAACCCGTCGAACAGGAGTGACTTCATTTTGATCGTATTCATGTAAGATTTCATCTTCATATGATGGGTGTAGAGGTTAAGTCATGCTCTGAGCAAATGGTAGAGTGAACCCACATTTGCAACAATGATGGATATAAAAGTGAGTCTAAGCGCATGTCGGGAGTTGCCTCCCTTATAAAGTAAAGTAAGGCTTCATGACGTTCAATGCCGCAATGGCATCAAGCCGGATTGTCCGCCAACCGACATCTCGGCCGACGATATGCTGCGCGATGCCTGAACGTCAGCAATGCGAAAGCGGCACAGCAACAGCCACTGGGTCATCGGGTACCTCCTTCTGGGCGTCCGCGAAGGACGGCCAAGACGCTTAGATTGCAAGGGCTTTTGCGATTGCCAGCGCGTCTTCGCGTTCGATGCCCCACCGCCGAACAGTGCTGTCCATTTTGGTATGCCCCTACAGGAGTTGAACGGCACATAAGTTACGCGTTTCCATTAAATCTGGGTGCCGTTCGTCCGCTGCATTGAATGAGTGTCATAGGCAGTGATTTCCAAGCTGATCGCCCAAATCCAGCCCCGCACAATCCCGGCATATTGGCGCGTTAAGATATGGAGGCGCTCATGAAAACTTCAGGGCCAAAGATATGCGGCCCCGACCATCATTTGATTTTCCGTACACTTCATCACCGAGACACAAACATTTGGAAATTTCGAACCGAACTCATTCTTTGGTTTTGCATTGCAGGACCGATGCCCGTCCTTTGATCTGTCCGGACGCCATCACAACGAAAACCGACGGTGCACAGTATCGCAAAAGGCTGCGACGCATCCAAGGTGGGCTGTGAGCCTACACCCGCGGATTCTGCAATGCACTGAATGGCGGCTTAATCGCACGTTTCGGGTCGATTGCATACTTTTCTGATCCTATTGCTCTTATTGCAGATCCTCAGGAGAACGAACATGACCACATTAGGACAACTGACACGTGCGGCCTATGGCATCCACATTGCCGACCAAATCGCACTCGTTTCGGTTCCGCTGTTTGCCGCTCTGATCTTTGACGCCCCGGCTGAGATTATCGGCTTGCTTATCGCGTGTCAGTCGATGGCACATCTGCTGGGATCAATCCCCTTTGGAATTCTGGTTGATGTCTATCAACAAAGAACGCTTGTGATCGGGGCAACCATGCTCTCGCTTGTGGGGTTCAGTGGGGCCGCCGCTGCCGTGGTCCTAGGGAGTTTGTTCTGGTTTGGACTTTCCGTGGCGCTATCGGGGTTCGGCATTGTGCTGTTTGTACTCACGACGCTTTCGATCATCCCTAAAGTTGTTGCCCCAAAGGATTTGGGAACGGCTAACGCCAGCATAGAATTACCTCGCGCACTGGCCTCTTTCGCCGTGCCGCTCTCTATCGGTATCGCAGTTGCACATGTTTCCGCAGGCTGGTTTTTTTCTCTTGCGGCGGTTGGCGCTGTCGCCGCCTGCTTCTTTGCTCTGCAGCTTCCAGATTTCGAAGTCGCGCCGAACATCGCATCGGAAGGTATATTTCGCAGAATTCTCGAAGGCGGAAAATACGTGATGCACCATAGCCTCTTGCGAGCTATCTTGCTCTGCGCAATCTTCTGGAACTTTGCATTTTCAGCTCTTTTGGTGACGATGGTGCCGTTAATCCGTGACGTGTATTTGATCGGGGCGGGCACGTTTGGGATCGCGCTTGCCGCATTTGGAGCTGGTGCAATCGTTGGGTCTTGGATTAGTCGCGCATATGGTACTCGTATTCCGCCAAATTTAGTTCTTTTATTCGGACCAGGTGTCTCGATATTGGCATCAGCCATCCTTTATCTGTTACCGCCACACGGCCCTTTAGTCCTGATTTGCGCCGCGTTCTTTATTCTCGGGTTCGGCCCATCAATGTGGCTGATCGCCCAGAACTCAGTCCGACAAGCGGTATCTCCGGGCCAGATGCTTGGCTGCGTCAATGCTGTCATTCAGACTGCCATCTATGGTGTGCGCCCTTTGTCAGCACTGATTGCGGGAGCGTACATCGGCACGACTTCGGCGCAAGCTGGTCTGATACTGGTCATCGCTGCCTTCGTACTGTCGTTCGTGGTTGCGGCGTTCAGTGGCCTTCGGCACGTCAAAAGCTACGAAAGCCTCAGAACGGAAGTCTCAATATAAGTCGACCATATATATTTGTGTGCCGCCGCGCGTTTGTTAGAACAAGCCTTAAGGCGGCCTTACCCTTACGCTCAAGCATGACACCGATCCGGCGAGGGCACGGACCGGCCTGTCGGAGTCGACACCGATCAACTCGCAGGCCCGGCGTTGCGAGATGTCGCAACGCCCGCAGCATTGCGCTTCGTCTGTGGTTCTATGTGGTCCGCTCTTTCCCAGCAAACCTTCAGCACGAAGGTGTCAAGCGTCGTGTCAGCCACCAAGCGCTTCGGCTTGGCGTTTTCGTTCTCAGGTACCCTTCACCTTTCAACGTCTGACATATTCATGCCGCCATGCTTGGCTTTCAGCTTATAAAACACCGCCGAGCTAAGGCCTTGTTAGTTATACACCTCAGCCGCCGGCATCCCCACCTCTCGCTGCTATATCATCCCGAAAATTTACGCTTCGGTGGAGCGGCTTTTCAGCATCCGTCTGCCTCTGTTGGGATGGGTATATTCTGCTTTGGATTGAGTGCTTTGCAGGGGTGGACCAGAGCAGCGGTGCTCCCCTTCAATGGTCATAAGTAAAGGGGCCTATATACTTAACTAGCCAAAACTAAAATTGGACAGTCAGCCCCATGTTTTGTTAACGTGAGTTCGTTAGAAGTGACGGCTACCAATCTTCTTATAAGCGTCTAGGACTGCAATCCGTTAACGACGCGGCAAAGAGCGGCAGTGGGAAGTTACGAGCTCCCACTGCCCCTTCCGAAACCTCATGTAAGCGATAACACTCACAGGCATCGGCCAGTTACAAGCTACCATAATGGCACCTCCTATATAGATTGTTGGAAAGCAGTCCAACGCTCCGAAGGCGCACCCTGCGCCCTCGCCGCGCTTCAAGGGCGGTTCAGGTGCTAAGGAGTATGACGGTAGCCGTCTTTGGTCTTATATCGAATTGACAGTTACAGAGTCGAGTCTTTCTTCGTTTATGATGTGTTCACTATTTTACCCTGTTATCCGCAACTTATCCATGAATGTGAGTTGCAATTGCTCGTCATAGTGAGGGTAAGCACGGCTCAAATGACTTTGAAACGTGTCCCAATCATTCGAGATGCGCATCAGTGCCTTTATGCCTTCAAGGAACTCGCGCAATTTCGGGTGTCCTACATGTTCTGTTAGCATCTGGTGATATCTAACTTTCGGACGACCCTTGTTATCTCTTGGTACGCTTTTCTGAATTTCAGACAACACGCCCGGCGCAAGTCTTTCATAAAAATCGTTAGTCCACTTTCCGACTACTCCGGGCCGCTTTTTGATTGAACTTTCATTGAATTCCCATCCGTTCAATCGGAAGATGTTCATGTATAGTTCATCATCGAATGTAAGCGCCCACGGCAACGCTTCTGGCGCAACGTATTCTCTCAGGACTTCCTCAAGTGCCTTTCGGCGCTGCAAACTACGGAAACCCGTAGCTTCGTCGACCATGTCATTAATAGCCTTGTCCGTAAGGCCGCGTAGGAGTTCAGAACATGCTTTTGCTATGTGTTCTTGGCTCGGGAGCAGTTTGTCTGACATTAATGCGTCTTGATAAACCCAGCACACAGAAGGCAGCAACGTTGCCCTGTATCCGAACGCTCTCTGGCCTCTAATTGTCTCGTAAATGATAGGCTCTGTCGACCTGATTAAAGTGCTATCAATAAAGGGAATTAAGTTCTTGGCACGCAAGAATGGTGGCAACCCGTCGACCGTCGAACCCTCTCCACCCTTTGCTTTGCCAGCCCGCCCGATAGAGATAAGGAATCCTTCTTGAGTCAGCACTCTGGTATTGTGAACATCATCCAGAACAGCACACGGCAAGCTTTTGTTGCCGACCTCCAAAAATCCATCGGCAATTGCCTTTGGAACTGGACCTGTCGAGATCGGTACATTAGTATCTGACAGAACAGCTCCGACCACATCATCAAAACTGCCATCTGTGATTGGCTCAATAGTATTGTCAGGTTTCTTAGCCATTGATCAAATCCTTGTAGGTCAGACGCTTATCAACCATCCGGTCAATCGTCATTTCGATGAAGTTAATTGTGCCAACTTTGGCAGTGTTGTGGCGGAATGAGAATTCGTTGATGTAGCGGTGCAGGTGATCTTCACTCATGTAGTGGTAAACGCCGATGTAACCGCGCTTGAGCAATGACCAGAAGCTTTCAATGCCGTTGGTGTGGGCCATGTCGCGTACGTATTCACCAGCAGAGTGGCGAACTGTTTTGTGAGTGAAGCCTTTGGCCTCAAGGCCATTGTAGGAACGAAACTCGTCTGTAACGATTTCGCCACCCTCTGGCGCGTTGTCTTGCACGAAACCAACCAGCGTTACCGCATCAGTGTGCTTAACTGGCTTGGCCCGGACCTGTCCGTTCTCGTCACGCATACCAACAACGGCGGTTTTTCCAACCGCACCACGACCAGCATTCAGCTTCTTGTCCGCGTGCTTGTTCTTTTCTTTGCCGCCAACATAGGTTTCATCAACCTGTACTTGGCCGTCCATCTTGTCATTGCTGCCGCTCATCCATGTTTCGCGGATGCGCTGCGCAAGGAACCATGCAGTTTTCTGCGTTACGCCCAATTCGCGGGCCATCTGTGTGCTAGGGATACCCTTGCGGGCGCTGGTGAGCATGTAGATCGCCAGCAACCACTTAAGCAGGGGCAAGCGGCTCTCGGCCAGTACTGTGCCAGTGCGGACGCTGAAATGCTTGCGGCAATCTTTGCAACGATATGCCATTGGCTTATGATCTTTGCACTCGGATACATCAACGGAACCGCAGTGACCGCATACTGCTTCGTCGCCCCAACGGCGCGCCTCGAAAAACAAGCGGGCGGCCTCCTCATTTGGGAATTTTTGGAAGAACTCGAATGTGCTAAGTGTATCAGTCATGGGCCTAATCTCTCTTGTTGAGATTAAGCTAGCCAAAATACAGATCGGCGTCAAGAGATATTTGGCTAGTTAGGTATATAGGCCCCTAAGTAAAAGCTAAAAGCGACAACAGACGACGCTTCAGCCACTCAGCCGGGCACTTTCCGCATCGTCTGATTATTCCGATGGCACCAGCGCACGTAACAGTTTTCGCATGTCCAGCACGCCGATAGGTTTACCCTCTTTCATCACACGGTAGCTGCGAGATGTGTCACCTTCAGACAGCGCAATCACAGATTTCAGCGTATCATCGTGATTAATTTCACCCGCCCGTTCGCCTACCGCGTCTTGTGTCTTGGTCATGACAGAGCGGACCCGTAGCACCCGTGCGCGATTGATGTCGCTGACGAAGTCTTCGATATAGGGGGCGGCTGGGTTCAACAGAATATACTGCGGCTCCCCTTGTTGGATGACAGAGCCGTCCTTGAGGATCACCAGATGGTCGGCCAATTTCAGCGCTTCTTCCAAGTCATGCGTGATGAACACGGTGGTTTTTACAATTCTGCCTGCAATTCGATCAGCAGGCCCTGCATATCTGTCCCGATCAGCGGATCAAGCGCCGAGAATGCTTCGTCCATCAACATGATATCGGAGTTGCTTGTCAGCGCACGCGCGACGCCAACACGCTGCTGCATGCCGCCGGACATCTGGTGCGGGTACTGCCCTCCCTGCCCTTGCAGACTGAGGCGATCCAGCCATTTTCTAGCCTCGTCAGCATATTGCCATTCGCTTTGCCCCTCGAGTGACGGGGCTGCCCTGCGTTCTGCAACACGGTCCGGTGTAGCAAAAGTGCGAACTTCTGAAACACCATCAACATTGTATGTTTGCGCAACTCTCTAAGCTGCGCTTCGTTGTAGTCGAGGATGTTGTCGCCGTTCATCTAGGCTTCGCCCGCCGCGGGTTCAATCAAACCGTTAAGGTGCCGGATCAACGTCGATTTGCTTGACCCTGACAGCCCCATGATAACAGTCGTCTTTCCCGCAGGCACGTCGACATTGATGTCGTTCAGGCCCAGCACATGGTTGTGCGTCTCAAGCAGGTCTGCTTTGCTCAACCCGTCTTTGACATGTTGCAAAGCTGGCAATGGATCGTCGCCAAAAACCTTGTAGAGGCTGCGGATCGAGAACTTGATTTCCGTATCGGTCATATCCGTTCTCCTTAGCGCGACTGGCTGACATTGATGCGGTCAAGTGCCGCCTTGGTGACGCGATCCAGAATGAGCGCAAGAAGGACGATACCCAGCCCCGAAAGCAAAACAACGCCAAGCTCAAGCGACCGGATACCACGCAGCACCAGCACACCCAGACCGGGGGCAGTCACAAGCGATGCGATTACTACCATCGCAAGGCTCATCATGATGGTTTGGTTTACGCCTGCCATGATATGGGGCAGCGCCAGCGGGATTTGCACGTTGAACAGCTTTTGCCGTTTCGTCATGCCAAGCGGCGGCGTCGGGCCCCAGTAGTAGCCGAACCAAGGTTCTTCGTTTTCGTAAGCAGCTGCCATCGACGTCGCCAGCGTTTCGCCGAAACCGTGGTTGAAGACTTCGATGCCACTGTCTTCAAGGTTGAAAGCACGGATCAGGTTATCGTTTACGATGCGGCAACCCCAGCCATCGGGGCAGTTTTTGAACTTGCCACCCACCAGCTTGGGGTTAGCCATCACGCCTTCGATTGTCGCAAGCTCAGGGTGCGCTTCAATCAGATAGATCGGAAGCCACCAGCCTTCGCCGAGACTTTAACTTCTGAGGCTAGGTTTGAAAACTAAGAGGCAGGCAAAGTTGCGCCCGACCTCTCATGGAAACCGGCCGAATTTTCCGCAACTTAGAATTCCCGATCCGCCTGCTGATGGCTACTTTGCCGCGGACAATCAACCTATCACCCGGCACGCTATCTGCCGCCCGATGAAGCAATAATTAGTTTAGGTGTTTCGGGGGCGGCGTGCTTATGCCTCAAGAAGTGCAGCGAGCGCACTGCGAGGCTGCACTACATCTGCTAACGTATAGCCATCAAGTGTGGCGAAAAACGCCTCTTGCGCCAGGGCGAGCGGCCCTCTCAGCCCGCACGCTGGCAAAATCCGACAGGATTTATTATTTCCAAAACACTCTGCTACAGGGTCATCGCGCTTCATCGCTCGCACCACATCGCCAATGACGATCAGATTGGCACTACGTCCGAGAACCAAGCCGCCATTGCGCCCTCTCTCGGACGCAGCAAAGCCTTCGGCAACAAGCTGTGTCGCAACCTTTGACAGATGATGTTCGGACAAACCGTATAGTGAGGCGATCTGCGACGTCGGAACGCGCGCAGGCGCGCGTACTGCCAATGTCATCAGTATCCGTAGGGCGTAATCAGTAAATTTGTCTAATTGCATAACTCAATATTTAGCATTTGAAGTGCGCAATTAAAAGTGCTACATAATGCGTATCTATAATGCGTATTAAGGAGCCTACCATGACACTGTCCGAAGCTTTTCTATGGCCGGGTACTAAAGTCTGCGAAAAAGTAGGCGTTGATCCTGAGGGCGAGGCCGGGCTGCTACGCTGGCTGGTCAACACGCTTGTCTACTTGGTAATAAGCCTCATTGTCGTCTGGATCGTCGTAGTGTGAGTATCCCGCCGCGCCTTCCCGTTACCGTAGACCAAATTCAAAAAGTCGTGGCGCAGTTTTATGCCCGTGCGCGCGTGGACCCGTTACTTGGGCCGGTCTTTGGTGCGCATGTGACAGACTGGGAGCAGCACGAGGCAAAGATCGTGCGTTTCTGGCGAAACGCGCTTTTGCTGGAGCGGTGTTACAATGGCAACCCGATGCAGGTTCATGCGGCTGCGGGCGACGTCAAAGCCGATCATTTTGCAGTTTGGCTTTCGCTGTTCGATACGGTTCTGAGACAAGAGTTATCGCCCGCGCTCGCACAAGCATGGTCCGCACTGGCCCATAGAATCGGGCGCGGGTTAAGCTACGGCCTCCCTCTTTCATGCGGTGCAAATGCAGTACCTGATCTGAGTTAATTTCAGATCGGGCAAAATGCATGTTTGATAATTGGCTGTCGTAGCACAGCAATGAAGGCGTTAATTTCCGATCCGACCTTAATTAGCCAACTGAACCAATATCACACGGCATTTCATTAGGGCAACGCAGAGCTAAGTCGCCGCTTTTCGGATCAAAAATTAACAAGAGAAGTGCCATGATGAATAAATTACGCGTTGTAGTGGCCCCGCTATTTTTTGCACTGCCAACTACCGGGTTGGTATGAGACGGAACTACTCTGGTGATTGCTAGCCATCCAGTGATTGACTCTGAGCAATGGCGCACCGTCTGTTACGGGAAAAATAAATAAGGAAACAGACATTCATCTCACTGGCTGGCCGTTGATTGCAAAGCAATCAAAGGGGAGTTGAAGTGCGGGACCGTGTGGTGTGGATGGTGTTCGAACATCCAAGTGAATTCGGGAGCCAAATTGCTGCGATCAAATCGATTGCGTCCAAGATTGGTTGTGTGCTGATACGCTTCGTACTTGGGTTCGCCGTGCTGAGACGAAAAGCGGTTGACGCGATGGCATTAAGGAAGCTGAACGGGACCGGATCAAACCGTTGGAACCTGAGCACCGCCAGCTTCGGAAAGCCAATGAAATTCTGAAGAGCGCACCGGCGTATTTCGCGCAGGTGGCGCACGACCGCCCGCTTCGGAAATGATCGCGTTCATCAAGCAACATCGAGAGGTGTGGGGTCGAATGGGAAACCCTCAAATGGGTCGACTGGTTCAACAACCGCCGCCTGCTGGAACCCATCAGATACATAACCCCAAATGAAGCTGACGAGGCGTTCTATGCAGACATGAACACAGTTGGTAAAATCTTTTGAGAACAACTAAATAGCCTTCGATAAAACAGGCTCGGTTCATCCACTATTTTATCTTCGCGGCGTTAAACGTACCGAAATTATGTTCGAATTTGTTGCACCGGCTCAACTATGAATTAGTTAGTAACCGAGCGACACGCAATCACATCACGGCATCGAGCAGGAGCCAGTAAATGCAGATTGAAAGTTACGGGAGCGTTACTCGCCCCTCCGGTGGTGGGGAGATGGGTCAGTTGATCCAAGAATTCGATTGGGCTGAAACGGTGCTTGGTCCGCTAAGTAGCTGGCCACAAGTGTTGCGTGTCATGGTCGATCTGATGCTGAATTCAAGTCAGCCCATGTTCATTGTATGGGGCCAAGAACATACACTTCTCTACAACGACCCCTACGCGGAAATACTCGCTTCCAAGCACCCTGCGCTAGGTATGCCCTTTGACAAAGTCTGGAGTGAGATCTGGGCAACGGATCTGGATCCCATCGTAAAGAGGGCCTACGCTGGCGAAGCCCTGCACATGGACAACATCCCCCTAAAAATGATGCGCAAGGGTTATCTGGAGGAGACCAATTTTTCGTTTTCCTACACGCCGGTGCGCGATCATGACAAAGTCGTGCAAGGGTTTTTGTGCCCCTGTCTCGAGATTACGGAACAGGTACTTGAACAGCGCCGCGCCCAGCTCAGGGCGGAAATGACAGATAGATTTCGAACGCTTCGCGATCCGGTAGCGCTCAGCCTTGAGGCCTCCGCTCTCGTCGCCCGCCACCTTGGCGTCGAACAGAGCGCCTATGCCGAAATCGACGAACATGGTGAATTTGCGCTGATCGAAAACGATTGGAACGACGGTACCATATCGAGCAATGCAGGGCGTCATAGATTGGAAGATTTCGGAGCTGAATTTGTCGCGGATTTGAAAGCAGGACGCAGTGTGGTCATTGCCGATGTGCGCGAAGATTCACGCACATCGGCACCGGATGCAGCGGAGACCTTTGCACAGCGTGGTATCCGCGCCTTTCTCAATGTCCCCCATGTGCGCGACGGTCAGCTCGTCGCGGTTCTGGCGGTTCACTCTGCCAAGCCGAAACATTGGCACCCGGCTGACATCGTATTGGTAGAAGAGGTTGCTCAGCGGACCCATGCGGCGGTTGAGGGTGCACGATCCGAAGCCGCGCGGCGCGTCAGTGAAAAGCACCTTCGCGAAACGCGCGACGCACTGGCGCTGGCCACGACTGCCTCGAACCTGGGTTGGGCCACGTGGGACTTCACGTCCGGCGCTGCAAGTCTAGACGCTTGCGGGCGCGAAATCATGGGGTTCGACGAGAATGAAATAACCTGTGCCGACTGGATGAAACGCGTTCATCCAGAGGACCGAGATGGACTTAATGATGAGGTTCGCAAATGCGTGCGCGAAAGGCGGCCCTTTGATCTGGAATACCGGGTCGTTCAACCGGACGGCAGCCTTCGTCACGTGCATGGTACCGGGATTTTTGAAGCCGACACCGATGGCGAGCCAGCGCATGGCACTGGGTTCGTGCGAGACGTAACGGAGCGCACAAATTCCGAAGCACACCAGAACATGCTGATGGCCGAACTCGACCATCGGGTGAAGAATATCCTCGCAGTCGTGCAGTCAATTGCACGCCAAAGTTTGAAGCGTGGTCAGGATGCTGGACCGGAAGCTGCCAATCGTCTTATCGGACGGATCTCCGCACTGGCTCAGTCCCACTCGCTTTTGGCACAAAGCCGATGGGAAGGAGCCTCTTTCAAAACTCTGATCGAGAATGCAATCGCCCCTTACCTGGGCGATGGCGTCGGGCGTATCGTTGTCGACGGGCCCGAGTTGAAGGTCACCCCCAAAGCCGCCCAAGCCCTGACACTCGCACTGCACGAGTTGGTCACCAACGCCGCCAAATACGGTGCACTATCCAGTCAGGAAGGGCGACTTATAACAAAATGGCAACTGTCTGAAGAGCATGACGAAGGCTGGCTGAATTTCCGGTGGCACGAAGATGGGGGCCCTAAGATCGACAGGGCACCCAGCCGCAAGGGCTTTGGTTCAGTCCTGATCGAAACCATGCTAGCCGCAGATCTCGGCGGTAAGGTGAAGCTTGATTTCGCACCAACCGGATTGACCGCGACCATAGATCTGCCCCTCGAGAGCCTAAGTGCCAAGGATAGGCAGGCCACACCCGCCTTTAACTCGGCCAAACCCTTGATCGGGAACCGGGGGCTTTTACAAGGCAAGAGGGTCCTTGTGGTCGAGGACGAACATCTCGTCGGCATGGAAACCGCTGAGTCACTACAGGCGGCAGGGTGTGTGATAATTGGCCCTGTATCGACGATTGATGAGGCACTGAACGTTGCGCGGGCCGAGTCATTTGATGCGGCAGTTCTGGACATCAACCTGAACGGCGAGCTTATCTGGCCTGCTGCACATGTCGTTCGCGCGCGGAATATCCCTTTTGTTTTTACTACAGGCTATTCAGGCTTGCTCGACGTTCCCAAGGAACTGAAGAATACACGATGGATAGAGAAACCCTTTAACGGGGAGCAGTTGATCAATTCCCTCGCAGCAACTTTAGCAGGCAAAGTTTCGTGAAAACGCACCGCACAAATTCCTGATGTGCAGCACACGCATTGTTCGGTCCAGCTTCTTGTATTTTGCTAAAAGTGCTAAGCCGCAATTTATTCGCGCCTGCCGTTCATGTGGTATAGTAACAGAGGCGGCTCACCGCCCGTCCCTCGTACGGGACGTAGCAAAAGCCCGGTGCGAATAACAATAATGGTCTAAGAGCAACGATTGCTTGCGGTGAAGTGAACGACACCAAGGACCGCCATGTCAACATTTCAGGCTACTAACTTCTATAGGCACAAACGGCCGCAATGCGACAGCACCACCGCAGCGACGTAACGAATGGCCAAAGCCGGGTTTTAGCCGTTCGTAACAAGGTGATACTAAATTAACTCTACGTATCTGCATTGGCTGTCTGAAACGCAGTAATGATAATCAGGCGATTAGGCGTCAAACCGTCGAAACAGCCTCAAATGAACTTTGCACGAATCTCCACTTCGGATTTGACGACTTTCAGAGCGTCTTCGATATCAATACTCCGGTCGAACAAGGCACGCCCAATCAGAGCGCCCGAAACATGTGGCACATATTTTAGTCGCGACAAGTCATCAAGCCCCCGTGTCAGGCCCCTTGCGATCACCGGTGTTCGCGCTTCACTAGCAAGTTGCGTAATCAAGGCGATGCTGTCCTCGGCATCACCTATGTCGGCATCAATGTCGGTCACGATGATCGCATCGAAACGATCGTTTTCAAAAGCTTTGAGGAATGCCGAAGGCGTAAAGGCACTTTTCTGCCGCCATCCATCACTGACAACCTGACCTTCATTGACATCAACCGAAAGCACGATCTGAGCGCGAAAAAGCTTCGCCGCCTCCTAGACAAGTTGGACCTGTCGCGGTTTGATGCCGCTCCAGGTGCTCGTTTAGGCCACCTTGCGTTCGAAAGCGACAGGGCTTT
>TARA_R110002012_G_scaffold317308_1_pt1 | contig 54903 bp, 63 predicted proteins | sample TARA_R110002012 | Tara Oceans TARA_R110002012 (sample SAMEA4396515) | marine metagenome | biome: Westerlies Biome; feature: [DCM] deep chlorophyll maximum layer (ENVO:01000326); material: water (ENVO:00002006), including particulate matter (ENVO:01000060) such as... | depth 40 m
CGAAGTGTGATACCGTTTTCAGCATACCATTCGCGAGTAGCCAAAAGCAGCTTATCCGCAGAGTCTAGAGAGAAGTATTCACTCAGATGGACACGATCGTATGCCGGTCTAGATTCCTCGCCGAATACCGTAATCTCAAACTGATCGCGAAGTGGGTGAGTAGCTAGTTTTTCGCAAAACTTATATCCTACCATTCCATTTCCTATGACAATAACTTTCTTCATGGCTACGTAATTTAGAGCTCAAATATAAGTATAAATACGTAATTCAAAAGAAAATATAAAATAAATACTTAACTGGAATAAGTAATTTCAATTAGCTATTAAAGTGAAAAAGTACCCCTAGTGAGGTTTTAAGGTTTTTGTGTTGGATCCAGGTTAATACGTATTTTCTCATAATAAGTGTATGGCGTACGTACCTGATTTGTTTTTTTAAGTAAAACGTAGAATTTGCCTACTACTTCTGGGCGTTTCTGTACGGAGTGAAGAGATATTTACACCAGAGTTTCTAGAAAAGAAGGATAATCCAATATTGCGATCTCTGCTAAACCTCTGCGCTCACTTCGGTTTAAAAAGATTGATTTTAATCAAAAAAAAAGCACCCCAGATGAGGTGCTTTCAATTTTATTTTCGGTAAGAATTAACCTACTCTTTCGATTTGAGAGAAGTAGAATGCTCCTTCGATAGCTGCGTTTTCGTCTGAGTCAGAACCGTGCACGGCATTTGCTTCGATCGACTTAGCGAAGATCTTACGGATAGTACCTTCTGCTGCATCAGCAGGATTAGTAGCACCGATCAATTTTCTGAAATCTTCCACTGCATTGTCTTTTTCCAAGATAGCAGCGATGATAGGTCCAGAAGACATATATGCGCATAGATCAGCGTAGAATGGTCTTTCTGAGTGAACTTCGTAGAATTTACCTGCGATAGCTGGAGTCAATTGGGTAGCTTTGATAGCTATGATTTTGAAGCCTGCTTCTTCGATCATTTTCAAAATAGCTCCTGAATTACCTTCAGCAAAAGCATCAGGTTTAATCATGGTGAATGTTCTGTTAGTTGCCATGTTATTGGTATTTCATTGGTGTAAATAGGTCGCAAAAATATACTTTTTCGAAGCATTCACTACTAAAACTTTTAAAATAATAGGCTAGTTTGTTCACTGTCAGCGCACTAGTAGAATTGGGAATTGTCAAAAAAATCCTGACCTTTGCGAACTACAAGAGCCAAAAAGCAGCTAAATGTATGAAATGGAAGCTTTAGCCTCGTTTAAGAGAGAGATATCTTCACCCAAAAAAATATTCATCACCACTCACGTCAAACCCGATGCAGATGCATTGGGTTCTTCATTGGGATTGGCTAACTACCTGCTCAAGAAAGGACATGAAGTGACTGTGGTGACTCCATCGGATTATCCTTCGTTTCTTAATTGGATGAAAGGCAACGATTCTGTGCTGGATTTTAGTAATCCTGTTCACACGGAACATGCCACCAGAAAGCTTAACGAAGCCGATATTATCTTCTGTTTGGATTTCTCAGTCTTAAAAAGGGTAAATGAATTGGGCGAAATGATCCGTAAGTCGAATGCATTCGTCGTCAATATAGACCATCATCAGGATCCGGAAGATTTTGCTGATTTCAAATATTGGAGCACGGAAGCTGCTGCCACCTGCGAACTGATCTATGAGTTGATCGTTCAGCTAGGCGATGAGTCACTTCTGGACAAAGATATTGCAGAATGCCTCTACGCAGGTATTATGACTGATACAGGCGGATTTAGACATCCCAATACCACCAAAAATGTGCACTTGGTAGTTGCTGAATTATTGGATTTGGGTGCTGACAGTTCACAGATCGCCAATTGGATCTATGATTCCAACTCTGTAAACAGGCTCAAATTTATTGGTTTTGCTATAAGTCGCCGTCTGGTGGTCCATGAGGATCTTCATATGGCGTACTTTGCGATTAGTAAAAAAGATCTTAAAAAATATCAAAGCCGTACCGGGGATACAGAGGGTTTGGTCAATTATGCATTATCTTTGGACGGGATAAAGCTGGCTGCCCTATTTTCGGAACGCGAAGATGGTATCAAAATTTCCTTTAGGTCATCCAGCGAAGTAGCTGTAAACAAGTTTGCGGCTGAATACTTCGATGGAGGTGGACACAAAAATGCCTCAGGAGGCAAATCTACCTTGAGTCTAAAAGAAACTGTAGAGCGATTCGAATCTTTGGTAGAGGAGCATCAGGAGGATTTATTCCGCGAAGTCACAGCCACAGCGGATTGAACGAGCTCCCAAGTTTACCCATTACCTTGAAAAATCACTTATCCTTTATGAAATCGAGCGCAACTCAAAAGTCAGACACTGGGATGATTATAAGGTATGCGAGATTCTCCCGAAATATATTTGGGAAAGGCTATATGACCATAGAAAAACAATTATAATCAGATGAAAAATTCAAAAAGCCTTTTGGCAATCCTTGCTCTTCTAGTAGGAGCTAGTACATTGACTTCATGTAAAAAAACTAAAGTCACTGATAAAGATGGTATTGAATATACCTACGTGAAAGAGGGTAATGAAAAAGCACCGAATGGTGAATTTTTGCTTTACAACCTTCAGATCACAACAGCTTCAGATTCTGTGATCTATTCTACCGCTGATCAGCCATTTCCAGGCTACCTGATGGCAAATGATTCTATGACTACCACAAACGGAATGGATGAAATATTTCTGGGCTTGCGAAAAGGGGACAGTATCGCTTTTGAATCTACAGCAAAGACTATTTTCGGGAATAACTTTCCTCCATTTCTAAAAGAGGAAGATGTAGTGAAAGTAAGATTGGGAGCATTTGAAATCATGAACGAAGAAGCAATTCAAGCTTACTTCGAAAAAGTGATGGCTGCTGAGGATGTGAAAAAAGCAGAAAGAGCTAAGGAAAGACTAGTCGAAGAAGACAGAATTATTCAGGAATACATCAAAGAGAAGGGGCTCGATGCAAAGAAAACTGAAAGTGGGCTATACTATGTGATCGAAGAGGAGGGAAGTGGTGATCCAGTAACTCCTGGTACTTCTATGTCTGTTGATTATGCTGGTTATCTGCTTGATGGAACGTTGTTTGATACTTCTATCGAATCAGTAGCAAAGGAGAATGACATGTATAATGAAAACCGCCCAGGTGGATACACTCCGCTTCCCGTATCAGTAGGAATGGGTCAAGTTATTCCTGGATGGGATGAAGGGTTGCTGTTGTTGAAAAAAGGATCCAAAGGTAAATTCCTTATTCCTTCTCCACTAGCCTATGGCGAAAATGGAGCTGGAGCTATGATTCCTGCAAATTCAGTACTAGTTTTTGATGTCAATGTAGCGGATGTACAGTAAGCTACGTATAGTAGGCATATCTAAAAACTAATACAAAAAACAACTACAATGAAAATTAGATTATTTGCCGTTTTAAGTGTGATAGCAGGTAGTTTTGCTTTAGCGTCCTGTATAGACGAGGGGGCAACAGACGAAGTTATTTTTAATGATGACTTAGCCGAGATCCAGACTTACCTAGATACTACTTCTATTGTCAATGTAAAAGAGTTTCATGATGAAAGTAGAGGTATCACTGTCATCTGGCAGGAACTATCGGCTAGCAAAGACACTGTGGTGCTTGGAGATACACTTAAAGTTAATTATACAGGTAGATTACTTTCAAATAAAGCTTTTGATACTTCATTAGAAGATATTGCAAAAGAAGAGGGGATATTTAGCTCCCAAAGGAAATACGTTCCCCTAGTGTTTAGAATAGGCATTGGACAGTTAATTCCTGGCTTTGAGGTAGCTGCTTCACAAATGGAAGTAGGGGATAAAGCGACTGTATTTATTCCTTCTTACTACGGATACGGCAAGCAAGGAAGTTCAGACGGACGTATTCCTGCCAACACTCCAATTATGTTTGAATTAGAATTATTGGACGTTATACCTGGACCAAAGCAATAACATGATTTTACAACGAGCAAGCATTTTCTTCCTTCTAGTTTTAGCCATTGCATTTGTAAGTTGCGATGCAAAGAATCCTTACGATACAGGACCTGCATATGATATGGAAGGTAATCTGAAAAAGGATAGCCTTTTGATTGTGGATTACCTGAAAACGGCACAAATCGATAGCTTATATAGAATCTACGATCCTAGTGGAGTAGTGATCATAGTACAGGAAGAAGGTACTGGCTCTCGGCCAAACAGCGGAAATATCATCTATACAAATTATGTAGGATCACTGATGAGTGATGGTTCTGTATTCGACACAAATATAGAGCAGGTGGCAAGAGAGAATAATTTGTATGATGAGGATAGAGATTACAAAATTTTAAACTTTCTTTTAGGAGGAGGTAATGTAATAACTGGTTGGGATTTGGCCTTTAGGAGACTAAGATCAGGATCAAAAGCAGTACTGATTATCCCGTCAACTTGGGCCTATCGGAATAATCCACCAAGTAGTAGTAGTATTCCTGATGATGCGATTTTGGTATTCGATGTGGAGTTCAGGGGAATGGATTAAAATAAAAAAAGAGGGCTTCGGCCCTCTTTTTTTATTTTCTTTTTTATTGATTCAGCTGATGCAAATCAATCATACTGCTAATTTTTCAGCTTTGCTTTCTATTTCTATTTTTTTTCCAAGCCAAAATAAAACCAAAAAACAAGCTATAAAACCTATTATCGGGATGGACAACATAGACAGTTGCCAAAAAAATGGGGTAGTATAAATCCCAAATTCCGTAAAGGTAGATTCAATCTCTATTTCCCATTCCTGAAAAATACCAAGCGAAGCCAAGTAAATCAGGTAAATGAATACAGCCACCATCACAATTGATAATATCATTCCAATACGGATAAATACTTTGGCAATCTGAAAGCTGGGGTCGAAAGAAATGGAATTGCTCATAATATAAAAGTTTTTATAAAAATGGATTTCAAATTACTGTTAACCAATTATTTAACGTTAAATCCATTTAAAATTATCTTATCTTTTATTTTTTTCATTCCAGAAGCCATTTTAGGGAATTAATAAATACCCGCTCCTGATCAGGACTTTCAAATGTTGAACTCAGTGTTTCATTTGTACCGCCGTCGTAATCCATATCATTATGTCCCATGTTAAAATAGATCATGCGGTAGTTTTTATTGGTCCAGATAACAGGATAATATCCTTCACGCCAAATTTCATGCGCTTTTGGTCCTGTACCTAGAGGGAAACTGCTAGGATCAATAGAAGCGAGAATCTGTATGTCGGGATTTGTTCGAAGGTCGTGTTCCCATCTATACCATTCATTTGGAGCAGCTTTGAGTGTAGCAGAAATGCCCTCGAAAATCTCGTGTAAGGGTTGCTCAACTTTCAGAGTGGCAGAAGTGGGTCTCCAGGTATTACTGGCATATTGGCCTGAGCCCAAGAATACCTCATGGTACCAATTCCAGTCCTGTGGGAAATCAGAAGGTGTCAGAGCAAATGCTGAAAAGTGAAAGCCCATCCAAGCTCCACCGTTTTTCATATAGCTTTCGAAAGCTTCCCGTTGATCTGTTATTTCGGGTCTAGTATCCAGAAAAACTACCAGCTGATATTTAGCTAGATTTTCTCCATTCATTTCTTTCCAATCTGAGGTGGAGTAAAACTCATAGCCAACTTCTTCGGCTTGATTCTCAAACCAAGGCAATGCTTCCTTGACAAAGGAAATATGAGCTAGGTCATTTTTCGCAGTATAGAATGCGATGATCTTGGGGCGTTGCTGAGCGCCTCCTAAAAAAGGTGTTGCAAGAGCAATCAGAAGAATTATAAATTGTTTCAAAGTAGTTGGGTTATCCTTCCTAATTTAGGAATAAAAAAAAAGGAACCCATTACTGAGTTCCTTTTCGATTTCACACATGAGAAATCTTACTTTCTCACTCTGATTTTTTCCTTGATACGTGCAGCTTTACCCTGACGTCCTCTTAGGTAGAATAGACGAGCTCTTCTTACTTTACCTTGTCTCAATAGATCGATTTGCTCGATAGCAGGAGAGATGATAGGGAAGATTCTCTCTACACCGATACCATTGGATATTTTTCTTACAGTGAAAGTCTCACCGTTAGAGTTAGGGTTTCTACGCTGGATCACAGTTCCTTGGAACTGCTGGATACGCTCCTTGCTACCTTCTTTGATACGTACGTGTACGTTGATGGTATCGCCAGCTTTGAATGAAGGGAATTTAGCTCTTACCTCGCTGTATTCCGCTTCTACTATTTTCATTAGATCGCTCATAGCTTTATATTTTTATGCTTTCGCTGTTTGCCAACGCGTGGCTTATTGATTATTTCTTATACGATTCTGCATCGCTTTTCCCGGTTTGGTTGTCCCTGAGCAAGTCAGGTCTTCTTTCTTGGGTTCGGCGAACCGATGCTTCAAATCTCCATTCGTTTATCTTGGCTTCATGTCCTGATAGCAAAACTTGCGGTACTTTCATCCCGTCATATTCAGCGGGGCGAGTGTACACCGGCGGTGCCAGCAGTCCATCCTGGAAAGAGTCTGTTAATGCTGAGGTCTCATCATTCAATACTCCTGGGATCAAGCGAATCAATGCATCAGCTACCACAGCTGCTGCCAATTCTCCTCCAGAAAGTACATAATCACCAATACTGATTTCCTTGGTGATGAATCGCTCTCTTACTCGCTCGTCAACACCCTTATAATGACCACAAAGGATCAAAAGGTTTTGGCTGAGCGAAAGTGCATTTGCCATGGGTTGGTCGAACTTAGCTCCATCCGGTGTCATATAGATGATTTCATCATATGTACGCTCCTTTTGAAGTGCTTCTATACATCGAGCGATAGGCTCAATAGACATCACCATCCCGGCTCCCCCTCCAAAAGCGTAGTCATCGACCTGCTTTTGCTTGCTAGTTGAATAGTCCCGTAAGTTGATCACGCGAATACTGGCAAGTCCTTTGTCTTCCGCTCTTTTCAGAATGGAGTGTGCAAATGGCCCTTCCAATAATCCCGGTACTACAGTGACAATATCAATGTGCATGGGTTAGTCTTCCAGATATATTTCAAGTAAACCTTCGGGTAATCGGCAGTAAACTTTTTTAGCTGCTTTGTCCACTTTCTGGATAATTCCGTCCTGAATAGGTATCAGTACTTCTTTTTCCTTATGTGTTACTCCGAGGAGATTCTGTGTCTCCAGATCATAAACGATCTGAATAGGTCCGATCAGGCCTTCCGTCTCGTCAAAGACTTCGAATCCGATCAACTCATGGAAGAAATACTGATCATCTTTTAGTTCAGGTAGTGCTGTCAACGGAAGATAAACTCCCAATCCAACCAAATCTTCTACCTGAGACAGCGAGTTCAAATCCTCAAATTTCGCCAATGCTTTATTTCCAGGTTGGAGTACAAAGTGCTCCAGGAAAAACGGCACTAGCCGGGATTTTTGCTCTATGAATAAGTGCTCAAGTGTCTCATAATCCTCAGGATAATCGACATCCAGCACTATCATTACTTCTCCACGAAGTCCATGAACTTTAGACACGTAGCCTAACTGAAAGCTTTGGTCCTTATTCATGGGGATTTATATTAGGCTTTTGCTTCGTCTTCGCCAGATTCCGGAGCTTTCTCTTCTGCAGCAGGAGCTTCTTCAGCAGCTACTTCATCTTCAACGACTGGCACAGGATTATTAGCGGCTTCAGCAGCAGCTAGAAGAGCTTTCTGCTCATCTTCTCTTGCTTTGATCGCATCAAGTCTTGCTTGGTTCTTCGCAGTCTCAGCATCAAATGCCTTCTTTTTAGCATCAGCCTTAGCAGCGGTGATACCTTCTGCTTTACCGGCAATTTTCGTGTCTTTCTCGTTTAGCCATGCTTCGAACTTAGCATCTGCTTGTTCTTGTGTGATAGCACCTTTCAATACACCAATCTGAAGGTGTTTTTTCAGCATCACACCTCTGTAAGAAAGCATTGCTTTCACAGTATCTGTTGGCTGAGCTCCGTTCAACAACCATTTAAGAGCGCGCTCATTGTTGATGTTGATAGAAGCAGGATTCGTGTTTGGATTGTAAGATCCAATTTTCTCGATGAAGCGTCCATCACGTGGAGCTCTTGCATCAGCTACAACCACGTCGTAGATAGCCATTTTTCTTCTACCTCTTCGTGCTAATCTGATTTTTACTGACATAAATTATAATGTATTTAGTGAGTGGATGGAACCCGTCCATCCTAATTTTGGAGTGCAAAGATAATGTAAATCCTTGTAAAGCCATAAGTTGACTAAAGAATATTTGCCTGAAAGCAGGGTTTTCTTATATCTTGCAGGACAATTTTCTATGGCCCCGTAGTTCAACGGATAGAACAAGCGTTTCCTAAACGCTAGATCTAGGTTCGATTCCTAGCGGGGCTACTACGTAGGATAAGCCTGAAAAATTCTAATCCTTACTTCATTGCCTCCTTAATCTCTTCTAGAAACTCAGAAACTTTAACTTTAGGGTCGCCTTCACCCAGTGTCTCAAGGGGTATGTATCCACGATAGCCGGATTTTTTAATTAAGCCCATTACTTTTTTAACATCAGTTTTTTGCTCAACGCCATTCACATACAGATTCTCCTTCAATTGCCAACTGACCGCGTAGGGAATTGTCTTTTCTATTTCTTTAAGCATCATTACGAAAACTGCCAATATCCAGAATCAACCCAAACCAATCTGAGTTTACTCGATTGATGATTTCAATTGTCTCATCGGCTGTTTTTAAAAAATCATGATGGTTTTGTATGCCTACAACAACTCCATGAGACTTCCCAAATTCAACACATTCTTTAAGATCGGCGACCATATAATCCACCACTTTCTCACGAGGAATATCAATGACATCAGCAGTTCCAGAGAAAATCCGGATAACTGGAGCTCCAAGTTTTTCAGCAGCTATAATCCAATTTTTTACTAACTCCACACTTGCTTTTCGCACGGCAGAATCGGGATCTGAAAAATCATTTCGAACACCGGTTCCGCTAATTTCAAGTCCCAATAAAAATGCTTTTTGCTTAATGTGGTACAAATACTTATCGGAAGGAACCTCAGGGTATCCTGGAAAATAATAAGCTGTAATGTCTACCCCATCAAACTGATTGGCTGCACAATACTCCAATAGATCGTCGAGATTCATTTCTCCTTTCATCAACGAAGCATTAAAGGAATAAGCATTCAGGCTAGTCTTTAATTTCGATGTATGGTTGTGTTGCAACTTTGCTTGAAAGGGAAAATTTATGATCGCTAGAAGGAAAATTATACCGAATAGTTCTTTACTTCTTAGATTCATAATCTTCCGATTTATTAATTAAAACTCAAAAAGATTAGATAAATATCCCTTCGCTTTAGTTTTCACTAAAAAAATATCTCCACTTAAAGGATATTTCTTCAATTGCTCTGAGCTCATATTCTCCTGGGCAGTGGTTATCAAAAGCGTATCTAGATTTTCTCCGACAAAACAACAGCAAGTAACGTTCGGTACTGGGAGGTCTATTTTTTCCAGCAAGTCTCCGGATGCAGGATTCCATCTGTAAACTCCAGCGCCCCCGTAGTGTGCTATCCATAGCATTCCTTCGCGATCTATGCACATGCCATCGGGAAATCCTGATTCTTCTGGGATCTCGATAGCAATACGATCAAATTTGATCTTCCCAGTTTTTAAGTCAAACTTATATTTTTTGATCTGTCTAGTAGGAGTGTCAATAAAGTGAAAAGCTTGGTTGTCTTCAGTCCAAGCCATTCCATTGGAAATGGACAAATTGGATAATTTCTTTTGTGGTTCTAAATCCTGATCGATGCAATAAAGCGAGCCTGCTCCCTCCGTGAATTCGGTACTCATAGTTCCGATCCAAATTCTTCCTTTCGCATCCACTTTTCCATCATTAAAGCGGTGCAATGGATTCTCTGATTCTACTTCGCAAAGCCAGCTTAATTCTTCTGTTTCTAAATCAAATTTTGCAAGTTTTCGGTCCAGACCTAAAATTAGATTTCCATCTTCTGATTCAAAAATTACTGCCAAACGATGAGGGAAACTTCGGGTTTTTGTTTCCTCAGTCTTGAGGTTGTGTTCAAATAATTTTCCGTTTTCAATGTCCACAAAGAAGAAACTTTGCCGTCTTGCATGCCAATATGGACTTTCACCCAGTGTGCATTGTGAAGAGATGGAAGTGTAGTTGTAGGTTTTCAAGCTAGTTTGGTTTAATTGTTTAATAATTCTTTGAGTTCTCATTTCACGGATCAACTGCCTGTCCCAGTCTATCGGAAACTGGGAAATCTACTCAAAGGTTACTTATTATCCGGTTTTAAGTTTCTTATATGTTCCAATTAGGGATGCCAGTACTGAGCGATTTTCTTTTTCAAAAATGCGACGGAGCGCTCCAATTGACCCATTCCATCCACTCCATCTTCTATACTTATCCAATTGTCAAATCCCACCCGCTTTAGTTCTGTAAAAATAGCATCGTAGTCATTCATGCCTTTTCCAACTTCCCCGTGACTCAACCGCTTTGCATAACCTTGAGCACCGCCCTCTTCTTTTCTCAAATCCTCGATCGTTCCATATTTCAAAAAGCGATCGCTGGCGTGCATGGTCATTATTCGGTCGGAAATATCATACAGTAAATCCAGAGGATCTTCGCCTGCCAAAAAAGCATTGCTGGGGTCGTAATTCACGCCAAAATTCGGATGATGAATACTGGATACAAGCTTGGAAAAAACAGCTCTCCGCTGTGCAAATTCAGGATATTCCCAAAAGTCGTCCTTGTAATGGTTCTCTATAATTAGCGTGATTCCTAAGGATTTAGCATAAGGAAGACAGGCTTCGATACAATCCTTTGCCAATTTTATCCCTTCTTCCTCCGAAAGCTCAGGTCGGTATTGTCCAGAGAGTACTCTGCAATATTTCCCACCTAATTCGTCTGTCATTTCAATCCAACGCTTCTGCTTCTGGATTTCTTTTTCTCTAAAAGCTTTGTCTCTATGGGTAAAGTCTGGTGAGCAACACATCATAGGAATCACCATTCCATGATCTTCAACCATTCTCCTGAAAATTGGCCACTTGTTTCGGTTTTCCATTTCCAGAAATCCCGCGTACCATTCCAAACCATCTATTTCCAGAGGAGCAGCAAGTTTGATCCAGTCTGCAATTTTCATACTCCCGTCTTTGCAAAGTGCTTGCATGAAAGCTTTAGGGAAGGCTGCAATTTTGGGCATGTTTTTTTAATATTTGGTTCACTTGTGTGGAATCGTAGTGGAGTCTTTTGGGATATTTCTCCCAATCATAGGAAATTGCTCCAGATCAACCACCTGACCGCTAATCGGTCCGCTTTCATCCGAAAGCCAATAAATAGTTGCCGCAGCTATTTCTTCTGGCCAAATGATTCTGCCTGCCGGAGCATACATTTTAGATAATTCCTTGTACCAAGTATCTGAAAGTCCATGTTCCTTTTTTCGCTCAATTTCTTTCTCAGTGAGTACCCAGCCAGGATTTATCTGATTTACCCGAACGCCGTTTTCACGAAAAAGAGAATCACCCAAATTTCTGGTCATGGTCATTATTGCTCCTTTGGAAATACTATAAGCCAATAAATTATGCTCACCACTCCACGCATTAATCGACCCTATGTTCAAAACAACTCCTCGACTTTCTATCAAATGTGGAAGCGCAGATTTGATTAGGAAAAGAGGGGCATAGGTATTTACCTCCATTAGTTTGGTTAAAAATGCTTTATCAGTAGTGTGAATATCTGATGCTGCTACTATTGCTGCATTATTTACAATACTGTCAAGTCTTCCCCAAGTAGAGATAGCTAGGTCAACTAGCCTTTGTCCAGCTCCTTCATTGGAGAGATCCTCTATGTGTAATTTTGCATTTTCAGCTCCCAACTCAGAAACAATCTGACTTCCTAATTCTTCTTCCAAGCCATGAATAATAACTTTTGCACCTTCAGCTACAACCTTCTTAGCAATGGCTTTTCCAATGCCCATCGTGCTTCCTGTCACGATAATAATTTTATCTTTTAACCGCATATCAAACTGGTTTTAAAACACTTTTTACAACTTCTCCGCTATGCATTTTTTCAAAGGCATCATGCCACTCAGTGATAGGCCAGATGCCTCCAATAATAGGTTTTACATCTAGAGTTCCTTTTGAAAGTAAGCCAATCACTTTTTCCCAAATTGGCCAATTGTGGCTGAAACTACCTTGAAGACGGACGTTTTTCTGCACCAAAGGATCAAGGGAGAAATTGCAGGGAGTTGGCCCCCAACCCACCTTCGTGATTTGTCCGTTTTGACGGACAAGGTCTAGCGCTATTTTCAAAGTCTCACTCACGCCCGCTGCATCTACTACAAGGTCCGCACCCAATCCGTCTATTTCTTTAGCCCATGCTGTAGCATCGCCGACTATAGGATTCACTCCGTAACTCTTTGCTATTTCCAATCTTCCTCGGTCTTTTTCCAGTCCAATAATAGCAACTTCAGCACCGCAGATTTTCGCAACTGCTGCACAAAGGATTCCGATTGTTCCCGGTCCTATGACTATCACACGATCTCCCGGTTTGATGTGGGAATTAACAGCCACGGCATTGTAAGCAACCGAGCAAGGTTCGGTCAGGCAGGCTTCATCAAATGATAATTCCTCGGGCACCCGGTGCAAACATCTAGCAGGAACTCTTACGAATCTTGTCATCGCACCATTTACTCCGTAGCCAAATCCTTTTCTGGTTGGATCGAGGTTGTACAAACCGGATTTGCTCATAGGATTTTGCGGGTCGATTACAGCTGCGGTTTCACTCACCACTCGATCACCCACCTTCCAGCCAGTTACTCGATCTCCGACTACCGCTATTTTTCCTCCAAACTCGTGCCCCAAGACAACAGGATAATTCACTGGCCAAGAATGATCAGAGGTCCACTGATGTAGGTCGCTTCCACAGACGCCTACATTTTCTACTTCTAAAAGTATGTCGTCTTCACCAATCTCCGGGATAGGAATTTCTCTGATTTTCACAGAATATTTTTTCTCAGCATAGTTGACTACTGCTGCATTTTTTGTGCTGGACATGGGTTAGTTTCTTTTGGGTAAAATGGTGGTTTGATTATGAATAGCTTCGCAAATAATCCTGAGGGAGCCTTCCAAATCTCCACTTGCCGTTTTGAATGAATCAGCATCTATGGTTAATGGTGCCCCCAAAACAACTAAAGGCGCTCCGTATTGCGGACATTGAATGGCTTGCTCCAAGGATAAGCCTCCTACAGCTTGAACTGGAATATTCACGGCTGCTATTACTTCCCGGAGTTGATCCAGCGGACTAGGCATTCGTTTCCCTGAAGCTGCAATTCCCCTTCGCTCGTCATAGCCGATGTGATGGATGATGTAGTCGCAGCCTAAGTCTTCTAAAAATTTTGCCCCATCGACCATACTTTCGCAAACCATATTGTCTCCCATTACCTCAACTCCAAAATCTTTACCGGCCTGTACTACACATTTAATTGTCTCGGCATGGGCTCTGGCCATCACAACTACGTGAGTAGCTCCTGCTTTTGCCATCATTTCAGCTTCCAGATAGCCCCCGTCCATGGTTTTCAGATCTGCTACGATAGGGATTCCGGGGAAAGCTTCGCGTAGCTTTCTGACTCCATGAAGACCTTCGGCTAAAATCAAGGGAGTTCCGGCTTCAAGCCAGTCTACTCCCGCACGCATAGCCAGCGCTGCCGTTTCCAGCGCTTCATCTATGTCGGTCAGATCTAAGGAAATTTGTACTATGGGTTTCATTTTGGGTTATGGTAAAAGTATTGCAATGAAAAAAGAGTCCCGAAAGTAATTGTGATGAACTCTGAATTTTTAAGATAAGGAAAATTGGAAAAGATACTTTCCTGTTTTGGGATAGATGAAAACTTTTATTCTGAAAAATATAAAAAGTGTTAATTCCCGTCATTAATCCCAATTCTTAGGCGTAAGAGATTACCTGATTTGAGACATCATATTTTATATATCCATATTTTACCCGAGAACTTCTACGAGAAAATCTTTAAAGACATTTATTAAATCGATATAAAAAAAGCCCTAAACTATATAGAAAGGGCTTGAAGAATGATACCATAAATTTTTATGACCAGGCTTTCCTGAGGAATTTCAGCCAGTTGCCATGCATGACTTTCGTGATGTCTTGTTCTGTAAATCCTCTTTTTCTAAGTAATTCTGGTATGTTATTCAGATCTGAGATCGTTTTCAGGTCAGCAGGGCATTGCTCCGTTCCAAAAGCTCCATCCAAATCAGAGCCTATTCCTATATGGTTGGCATTGCCAGCTATCTGGCAGATATGCTCCATGTGATCAAGCACCGTTTCCAAAGTTACATTTCTCTCTTGGGGAGTAGATTTACCTCTTATCCAGTCCGGACTTAGCATCCAGGCATCCATGGCTCCGCCAATTACAGCACCACGATCAATCAGCGCTTTGATCATTTCATCCGAAAATTGTCTATTGTGATTGACTAGAGCACGGCAGTTATTATGACTTGCCCAAACTGGACCGTTGTAAATTTCCAAAGCTTCCCAAAAAGCCAAATCGCACAAGTGGGTTGCATCCAGGATAATTCCCAGTTCATCCATTTTTCGGATTAATGCTTTTCCTTGATCGTTTAATGGAGCGGAAGCATCAGTGCCATGAGCATATCTTCCCGGACCGTAATGGGCCGGACCAAGTGCCCGAAGGCCATTTTCATAGGCTTTTTCCAAATATTCAATAGTCACAATCGAGTCTGCGCCTTCCAAGGAAAGAATGAATCCTACAGGCTTACTTGAATTGTCCTCATCATTTTTCCAAAGGGCTAAATGAGCATCCAATTCACTGAGATTTCTTATTTGAACCATCTCTCCCTTATATACCATCGCCTGATACCAAGCTAGCTGACCTTGGGATTGAGCCCAAGCTTGCTCTGGCGAATGCCAGCCAGGAAGTGAATTTCCGGGAGCAACGTAGCGTGCAATTTGCGTAGCGACTACCAAACCTATATTTCCTTCACGGAGTGCAGGCAGGGAAACCACCGCATTTCCACGGTCAGGCTTGTCTGTAAGTCCTTTTTCTCTGGAATTAATTTCTGAAACAGGCAAGGTGAGATCACGATTCCATTCCAGCGCGTTCATACTCAGGTCAAGGTGCGCGTCTATTGTAAACATGGATTAAAAGCTTTGAAGTACAAAAACAGTAGGGATTTTATGGAGATCAAGCGGAAGTTGCTTCCACTCTTGAGCGGACTTGGTTAGGATCATTTCGTCCGATCCAGTTATATTTTTTGCGATGCAAAGTTTGGACTGTGGTGCCAATGTTTTCAGCAAGTCTTCCAACAATTGATTATTGCGAAAAGGGGTTTCCATGAAAATCTGTGCTCTTTTTTCGCGGAGAGATTCCGCTTCCAGTTTCTTTATCGCTGCCGCTTTTTCTTTTTTATCAATGGGCAAATAGCCATGAAAAGCAAAAGACTGACCCGAAAATCCTGAGCCCATCAATGCCAAAAACATGGAACTTGGACCCGAAAGTGGTACGACTTGAATACCCTTTTTATGCGCATGTTCTACAGCTAAAGCTCCCGGATCGGCAATTCCAGGACATCCCGCTTCTGAAATAATCCCTATATCCGCTCCATTAATGAGTGGCTGCATAAGTCGGTTTATGAATTCAGGAGAAGTGCCTTTATCCAAAATCTCCATGTGGACGTGGTCAAGGTTTACTCCTAGTTTTAGACTGGAGATATAGCGTCTTGCAGTTCGCATATTCTCCACTAAGTATACTTTGGTGTTTGCGATCACTTCCCTCACTTGAGGAGTGATTACAGCATCCTGCGTATTGTCCGCGAGCACATTGGGTATGAGGAAGAGTTTTCCTTTGGGCATTTTATATTCGTTGTTTAAAAAAGAATGGAAAGTTAGGTAAAGTAGGGCTTTTGAGGTTGGAAAATTTTCACGCAAAAGCTCTTAACAGGCAATTTTACCTACTTCAAAAACCTTCTGATTTCGTCCACAACAGCATCTGGTTGCTCAGCATGCAGCCAGTGTCCCGCATCTGCGATGAATTCCACCGTATTATTGGGAAAAAATCTATCAATGTCATCCAAGTCGGATTGCTGGATATAGCTGGAATTGGAACCTGCCAAAAAGAGTGTTGGGCCGGAGTAACTCTTTCCATCTGGCAAAGCCTGCCCTACCTCGTTGATTTTTTCCGTTATGACGGCAAGATTGATTTTCCACTGAAATCCATCAGAACCACGTCCTAGGCTTTTTAGCAAAAACTGCCGCTCGCCGAGATTTGGTACATATTCAGCCAGTTGATCATCGGCCTCTTTTCTAGAGCCTATAGCTTCTAGATCAAGAGAGTTTAGTCCCTCCAAAATACGCTGATGATGTACTGCATAATACCTTGGAGCGATATCCGCGACAATTAATTTCTCCACTTTATCCGAATATTTCAAAGCAAAATTCATTGCTGTTTTTCCACCCATAGAGTGACCCATCAGAAAGGCTTTTTCCAAACCCTCATTATCCATGATTTCTTTTAAATCCTCCACCATTACTTGGTAGTTCCATTCATCCGACTGAGGAGAATCTCCATGATTTCGCTGATCGATGAGGTAAAGAGTGAATATGTCTTTGAGTTCTTTGGATATGCTAAACCAATTATCTGCCGAGCCAAAAAGTCCGTGAAGTATGATCAATGGCTTTCCTGTGCCTAGTTTTTTGAAATTTAATTCCATGTTTTATTAAGTCAACAGACCACTGACAGCGGTCAACTGCTGTAAGTGATCAGATTTGTTTCATGTTAATTAGAATGTAAAATGTTTTATTGACTCGGCAGTGGACTGAGGCCAGTCGACTGTCGACTCCTTTTACAATTCCAACTTCCTCCTATACATCTGAATTGTATTTTCCAGGCCATAATAAAGCGCGTCACAAACTAGCGCATGGCCGATGGAAACCTCATCGAGATAAGGAATGCTTTGTTTCAAAAAAGCTAAGTTTTCCAAATCCAGATCATGCCCGGCGTTAATTCCAAGTCCAAGTGCTTTTGCTATTTCTGCCACTTCCACGTAAGGTTTTACGGCTGCTTCCCGATCCTTATGATAGCCGGAGGCATAGGGCTCGGTGTATAGTTCTACACGATCCGTGCCTGTGAGTTTTGCAGGTTCAAAATATTTGATTTCAGGGTTGATGAATATAGAGACGCGCACTCCGGATTCATGAAGTTCTGCTACGATGTCTTTTAACATTCCCTGATTTGAAATAGTATCCCAACCATTATTGGAGGTAATCGCCGTTGGAGGGTCAGGTACAAGCGTTGCTTGAGAAGGTTTTACCAAGCGCACCATCTCCATAAAGCGCTTGTCAGGATAGCCTTCGATGTTGAATTCTGTCGTTACTACTTTCGCCAGATCGAGTACATCCTGATAGCGAATGTGACGCTCATCCGGTCGTGGATGGACGGTAATCCCTTGGGAGCCAAAGCGCTCTGCATCCAGGGCCACTTTCACTACATTGGGATTATCCGCTCCGCGGGCGTTGCGAAGCGTGGCGATCTTGTTAATATTTACACTTAGCTTGGTCATATCCGAGTCGAAAAAGGTATTTTTGTCATTATTATTAGAAGTGTAACGCAAACTTAGGACTAATGAGTTTAAAGCAGAAAATAGAAAGTGAAATTAAATCAGCAATGATCGCAAAAGACAAAACCCGTCTGGGGGCGCTGAGATCTATCAAGTCGCTGATACTTTTGGAAGAAACGAAAAGCGGAGCAAAAGCTGAAATTGCCGAAGAGGACGAGTTGAAGTTGTTGACAAAGGCAGCAAAGCAGCGTAAAGATTCTGCAGATATTTATCAGCAGCAAAATCGAACTGATTTGTATGAGGTGGAAATGGCTGAGCTGGAGGTCCTTCAGGAGTTTCTGCCAAAGGCACTAACGGATGAGGAGATAACGGCTGCGATCAAGGAAATAATTGTGCAAACCGGTGCTACAAGTCCGAAGGATATGGGTAAAGTAATGGGAGTGGCAAGTAAGCAGCTGGCAGGTAAGGCAGATGGAAAAGTGATTTCGGAGAAGGTTAAAACCATACTGAACAGCTAAGGTGAACTTACTGGACATCCTCATCGTGATCATACTTGGTCTAGGTTCCTACGAAGGATTCCGCTCAGGTTTTCTTCTAGGTGTCCTAGGACTTTTTGGTTTTGTGATTGCAATTATTTTGGGCATTTATTTTATGTCCCCGATGAATGAATGGCTGGCTGAAAATGTCACCGAATTCAATATTGGATTTCCTATTCTAGGCTTTATTGTCGTTTTCGTCCTCACTTTACTTTTTATCAGAGTTGCGGGTTGGATTCTAAAGCAGGTGATGAATATGGTTCTACTGGGGCCGTTAGACGCCATAGTAGGAGCTGTTTTTGGAGTTGTAAAAGCAGCTTTTTTTATCAGTCTGTTCTTCTGGCAAGCCAGCCTTTTCAAATTGGAGTTGCCTGAAAAGTGGACGAAGGATTCTGAAATGCTGTATTTCATAGAGCCGATAGCTCCAGGGATAGTCGCTGCTGTGAAACCATTTTTCCCGAGTATAGAGGAGAGTTTGGAGAAGCTGGAAGAGGTTGTGGAGAAAGTCAAAGATGCTGCTACTGATTGATAATTATGATTCTTTCAGTCACATGTTGGCTGATTTGCTGAGACAGACAGGGGAAGAGTTACTCGTGCTTCGCAACGATGTTTCTGTTGAGGAAATAAAAAAGCTCAAATTTGATGGCTTGGTATTATCTCCTGGCCCGGGAGTGCCATCCAAAGCGGGTAATCTGAATATCATCTTAGCTGAGTTCTATGATAAAATTCCAATTCTTGGAGTATGCTTGGGGCATCAGGCGATTGGTGAATTTTTTGGAGCAACCCTGAAAAAAAACTCAGTTCCCACACATGGAAAAGTTCACCAAATAAGAAAGGTCAATTATAATTTATTTACAGATAAGTTACCTGATCGTTTTAATGTAACTCGATATCATTCGTTACAATTACAGGATTTACCTCAGGAACTAGAAGTGCTTCTGGAAACTGAATCTGGGGAAATAATGGGGATGGCACATAAAAGCCTGCCAATTCTCGGAATTCAATATCACCCGGAAGCGCATCTGACGGAATATGGTTTGGAGCTCTTGAAAAGCTGGGTTGAGCTACGAAAAGTTGAAAGTTAAAAAAATACATCTAGCTAAACCCTTCAAGGGTTAATCTTTAGAAAATTGAACAGTCGTATTTGATTTAAGTTCTTGCAATGGCGAACCCTTGAAGGGTTATGGATATCCTTTGAGAAGCTTTGAAAAATCAATTATTCAACTCCTATGAAATTCTTACCTTTGTGATTGATTATGAAATCGAGCAATATTCTTATAGTGACAAAGAGAAATGCTTAAATGCCCTGCGAGATTCCATCTGACAATTGAATAACAATTATAAACAGATGAAAAAGAAGCCATTCACAGTTGTCTATGAGGACAACCACCTTTTGATAGTAAATAAAGCTGCCGGCATTTTGGTGCAGGGAGATAAGACTGGGGATAAGACCTTAATAGATTACCTCAAGGAATATATTGCAAAGAAATATGACAAACCTGGAGCTGTATTCCTTCACCCAATTCATAGACTGGATCGACCTGTAAGTGGATTGGTTGCTTTTGCGAGAACCTCAAAGGGTCTGGAGAGAATGATGGAGATTTTCCGCAAGAGAGAAATACATAAAGTTTACTGGGCTTTGGTAAAGAGGAAGCCAAAGGAAGAAAGCGGGAAATTGACACATTACTTAGTAAAAGACGAGCAGAAAAATGTCGTAACAGCTCATGACCGCGAGGTTCCAGGTTCCCAAAAAGCTGAGTTGAACTATAAGACTTTGGGCTATATGAATGATCACTGGCTGATCGAGGTTCGCCCTGTTTCAGGCCGTCCACATCAGATCCGGGTGCAGCTGGCTTCTATGGGTTGTCCGATACGTGGAGACATTAAGTATGGCTTCGCAAAGCCAAATCCAGATGCCAGTATCAACTTGCACGCATTCAACTTGGTGTTTGTACATCCAATCAAAAAGGAGAAACTCTACCTTCGAGCTGCTGTGCCTGAGGAGGAATTCTGGGAGCAATTCCTTGAATTCGAAACCATCAAAACGAAAGACCAACATTTGAATAATTCCTTTAGCGGATAAATACTTAACCTTCGGGATTTCATTAATCTCGAAGGTTTTTTACTTTTAGTGATGATACCAAGCAAAAATTAAGAGTCATTCAATGAGAAGAATATCCTATATGCGAGATTCCTTAGCGATTAATCAGGACAAGTAGCCACTTTGAAATTTAATTTAAACACATGAAACAATTATTGATTGTATTGGCTCTTGCTACTTTTTTTGCTGCCTGCTCCAGCAAGCAACAACCGAAAACCATCTATATCGTCCGACATGCAGAAAAGCTTTTGAACGGAGATGATCCTGAGCTATCAGTGGCAGGAAATGCCCGGTCCGTAAAGCTTTCCCAGATTTTGGCAGATAAGGATATCAAACATATCTACAGCACGGATTACAAGAGGACACGGATGACTGCGACTCCCACAGCCAATGCTGCCGGGATTACAATAAAAACTTATGAGCCTAAAAATCACGATGAGCTGGTAGAGCAGCTTAGAAGCGTGGAGGGAAATGCCTTGATAGTGGGTCACAGTAATACGGTGGGTCAAATCGCTAATTATTTTGTAGGTGATGGGACTAAGTTCGCTGATCTGAAAGACTCGGAATATAATTATATCTACATAGTGACTTTGGCCAAGGATGGGACTTCTTCAGTGGAGCGAAAAACTTATAGAGACTATTGATCCTCTGATGAAATAGAGATTCTATAGATGGATTAGGGTATTCTTTTCCGATTTTTCCCTACCTTAAAATCACTATTTTTAATCCGTATGAATCGCCCAGAAAACCTAAAACAATTACAGGATAGTACTAAAATTTGGGATATCGCCGTCATAGGTGGTGGCTCATCAGGACTTGGAGTGGCTTTAGATGCTATTTCCAGAGGACTTTCAGTCATCCTTTTTGACAAAGCTGACTTTGCTAAAGGGACATCTAGCCGCAGTACAAAGCTCGTTCATGGAGGAGTGAGGTACCTCGCTCAGGGTGATGTAGCACTGGTGTTTGAAGCACTAAAAGAGCGGGGGAAGCTTTTGAAAAATGCACCTCACTTGGCTCATGATCAGCCATTTATTATCCCCATTTTCACAGCTAAAGACAGACTAATGTATAGTATTGGTCTGAAAGTATACGACTGGATGTCTGGCCGATTGAGTCTGGGTAAATCAGAATTTATCTCCAAAGAAGAAACGTTGAAGCGACTTCCGGGACTCAAACCTGATGGTCTTTATGGCGGTGTAGTCTACCATGATGGTCAGTTTGATGATGCAAGACTTGCTTTGAACCTTGCCCAGTCTGCAGATGAGGCTGGTACCTGTGTGTTAAACTATGTCAACGTGAATAGTCTGAAGAAAAACGAGGCTGGTAAAATCACAGGACTATATGTCTCAGATAAATTGTCCAGGAAAAAATATGAAGTGAATGCCAAAATGGTTGTGAATGCCACTGGAGTATTTGCTGATAAAATTCTGCAAATGGATAATCCGGAGGCTTCAAAAATGATACAGCCAAGTCAGGGCATTCATTTGGTATTGGATTTGGATTTTTTGGGAGGGAAGGATGCGCTGATGATTCCCAAAACCCGGGATGGAAGAGTGCTTTTTGCGGTGCCTTGGCATGGAAAACTGGTAGTTGGAACTACAGATACTCTACGGGAAAAGCCAAAGTTGGAACCTGAAGCTTTACAGAAAGAAATAGATTTTGTGTTGGAAACTGCAGCTGGTTATCTAGCAAAAGTTCCCACCAGAGCAGATGTGAAGTCAGTTTTTGCAGGCCTCAGACCACTCGCAAGACCAAAGGAAGGTGGTACTAAGACTAAAGAAATTTCCCGTTCCCATAAGGTGATTTTGTCAGAATCTGGTCTTGTCACATTGACTGGAGGTAAGTGGACAACTTTCCGGAAGATGGGAGAGGATACGGTGGAGTATTTCACCAAAGTTACCGGAGAGAAGCTAAGAGCAAGTAAATCCCTGGACATGAAAATCCACGGGGCTACCAATCGGGTGCCTGAGGGCCATTGGGGGATTTATGGTTTTGATGCAAAACCTATTCAGGATTTGATAAAGGAAAATAAAGTTTGGGGGGCAAAACTCCACCCAGATTTCCCCAATATAGAGGCTGAAGTTATATGGGCAGTCAGAGAAGAAATGGCAGTAAAGGTGGAGGATGTATTGGCAAGGAGAATCCGAATACTATTCCTGGATGCCCAAGCAGCCATGAATACAGCGCCCACCGTGGCGAAATTAATGGCATCGGAAATGGGAAAGGACGAAGGATGGATAGAAGCCGAATTAGCTGACTTTACCAAGACAGCTTCCAAATACTTGATTAAAAAATAACCTACAAATAACCCAAAATGAGCCAGAATAAAACTTATATAATGGCTTTAGACCAAGGTACTACAAGTTCTAGAGCCATTCTTTTTGATAAAAAGGGCAAGATTCTATCAGTTGCTCAAAAAGATTTTAAGCAGCACTTCCCCAAACCTGGATGGGTGGAGCATGATCCGGATGAAATATGGACTTCGCAATCTTCTGTAATGATCGAGTCTCTCGTCAATAAAAAGATCAAAGCAAGTCAAGTGACTGCAATTGGGATAACAAATCAGCGCGAGACTACCATCGTATGGGAAAGGAAAACCGGGAAAGCTATTTATAATGCCATTGTTTGGCAGGATAGAAGAACATCAGAATACTGCAATGAACTCAAAGATAAAGGACATGCGGAATTAGTTGTTTCTAAAACAGGCTTGATCATAGACGCTTACTTTTCAGCGACCAAGATAAAATGGATTCTTGACAATGTGGACGGGGCTCGAGCAAGGGCTGAAGCTGGAGAGTTAGCCTTTGGGACAGTAGATTCCTGGCTGATTTGGAATCTTACTTCTGGCAACACGCATGTTACTGATGTCACGAACGCCAGTAGAACCATGCTTTACAATATTCATTCTCAGGAATGGGATCAGGAATTATTGGACTTGTTTGAAGTTCCAGCCTCCCTTCTTCCAGAAGTGAAAAGTTGCAGTGAAGTTTATTGCGAGACGGCGGGAGATGTACTAAGTGTGAAAATCCCTATTGCAGGTATAGCCGGAGATCAGCAGTCTGCACTTTTTGGACAGATGTGCACAGAGCCGGGAATGGCAAAAACCACATATGGTACAGGATGTTTTCTGGTGATGAACACTGGAAAAGAGGCAGTTCGGTCCACAAATCAGTTACTCACCACTATCGCATGGAAAATTGGGGATGAAATAAATTATGCCCTGGAAGGTTCGGTATTTATTGGCGGTGCGGCTATTCAGTGGTTGCGGGATGGAATAGGACTGTTGGATCATGCAAGGGAAAGTGAGCGATTGGCAGAGAGTATTGATGGAAATGATGGGGTTTATTTTGTCCCTGCTCTCTCAGGATTAGGAGCTCCTCATTGGGATCAAAATGCAAGAGGTGCTTTTTTCGGAATAACTCGCGGAACAGACAAGGCTCATATGGCTAGAGCGGCATTGGAAGCTATCGCTTATCAGGTTTATGATGTGCTAAAAGCCATGGAAAAAGATGCTGACAAACCAACACGTGAACTTAGGGTGGATGGTGGAGCCACTGCCAATAATTTTCTGATGCAGTTTCAGGCAAATTTGCTGGATTGTGAAATCAAGCGCCCCGAGATCATTGAGACCACCGCCATCGGAGCTGCATTTTTAGCTGGTTTAGCAGTAGGGTTCTGGGAGAGCCGGGAAGAAATAGAGGCACTATGGAATGCTGATAAGAGCTTTACCCCAAGCATGGAAAACGCAGAGCGGGAGAATCTGATTCATTTTTGGCACAAGGCGGTAGAGCGTTCTAAAAACTGGGTAGAATAATGAATATATATCTGGCTGAATTAATCGGAACAGGATTGTTGCTATTGTTGGGATCAGGAGTCGTTGCTAACATGCTTTTACCAAAGACAAAAGGAAATGGCGGGGGAATCATGGAGATCAGTACGGCTTGGGCTTTGGCAGTTTTTGTAGGAGTGGTGGTTGCTGGCCCTTATAGTGGAGCGCATTTAAATCCAGCGGTAACTGTTGGATTGGCATTGACGGGACAATTTGAGTGGGCACTGGCACCTGGTTATATTATCGCTCAGGTTCTTGGAGCTATGCTTGGTGTGGGGATAGCATGGTTGGTCTATAAAGATCACTATGATGCATCTTCAGATGCAGGAGAAAAAGCTGCTCCATTTGGCACCTCACCCGCTATTAGAAATATACCCTTAAACTTCTTTTCCGAAGTAGTAGGAACATTTGTCTTAATCTTGGTGATTCTCTATAATGACGGAGTGGAAATAGGGGATGCAGACAGCACACCTATAGGCATGGGTTCTTTAGGTGCAATTCCTGTGGCTTTTTTGGTCTGGGTGATTGGTCTGGCATTGGGCGGTACAACGGGATATGCCATAAACCCAGCGCGTGATTTTGGACCAAGGTTAATGCACTCGATTTTACCGATTAAAGGAAAAGGAAGTTCTGATTGGGGATATGCTTGGGTTCCGATATTAGGACCTCTTTTTGGAGCGGCTTTGGCAGCGGGATTGTACATGGTTGCGGGTGCATAGAAATCACGGTTTGACTGCAAGCCTATAAGTTTGGAGATTGAAATCAAAAAGCCTGAAATCTGCAAAGATTTCAGGCTTTCCTTATTTTCAGTAGACAAGTTTTATTTCAAAATCTCTCTCGCAATTACCATTTTTTGAATTTCCGAAGTTCCTTCTCCGATAGTGCAAAGCTTTGAGTCACGGTAAAATTTCTCAACAGGATAGTCTTTTGTAAAGCCATATCCACCAAATATCTGAACAGCATCGTTGGACACCGAAACCGCTACTTCTGAAGAAAAGTACTTGGCTTGAGCTCCTGCCAACGTTACTTTTTCTCCTCGGTTTTTAAGATCAGCGGCTTTAAATATTAACAGGCTGGAAGCCTCTACCTGTGTTGCCATATCAGCAAGTTTGAAGGAAATTCCCTGAAAGGAGCTGATCGGCTTATTGAATTGATGTCTTTCTTTGGAATATTGAATAGATGCTTCCAAAGCTCCTTCAGCTATACCTTGTCCTAATGCCGCAATGGATATCCTTCCGCCATCAAGCACTTTCATAGATTGAATAAATCCATTGCCGACTTCGCCGATTACCTGACTTTCGTGAATTTTACAATCTGTGAAAATCATCTCTGCAGTTTCAGAAGCACGTATTCCCATTTTATCTTCTTTCCTTCCACCTTCGAATCCAGGTGTCCCGCGTTCTATAATGAATGCGGTCATTCCATGGGAATCGCCGATTTCGCCAGTTCGGGCGATCACAACGGCCACATCGCCTGATACACCATGCGTGATGAAATTTTTAGCTCCGTTAATAATCCAATTTTCCCCGTCTTTTTTAGCAACTGTGCGCATATTCCCTGAATCTGAACCTGTATTTGGCTCAGTCAGACCCCAAGCACCAAGCCACTCGCAGGTAGCAAGTTTGGGTAAATATTTCTTTTTCTGCTCCTCCGAACCAAAATTCAGAATGTGGCCACAGCACAAAGAATTGTGCGCGGCCATAGATAGGCCAACGGAAGGGTCCAATTTGGAAAGCTCGACAATCGCAGTGACATATTCCAAGTATCCAAAACCTGACCCACCATATTCTGTGGGTATCAAAACGCCCATCAAGCCTAGTTCGCCTAGTTTTTTAAAAAGTTCGATTGGGAAATGCGATCTATCGTCCCAGTCTTTTCGAAAGGGAGTAATTTCCTTGGCACCAAAATCACGAATCATCTGGGCTATCATTCGTTGATTTTCGTTTTGATTAAAATCTAGCATGTTTAATTATTTGGGTTTATACTATAAGAACCCCAAGATTCAGAAATAGTTTGGATTCAACAAATTACTCGAAACCATAGATAATTCTTTGAAAAGCAATTGCATAGAAGATTAAGTGGGTGGCAAAGTGAATTTTTCCATACTTTCTCGCATCCTCCTGAAAATGAGCGGTTTTATATCACGGATTTTTAAAAATTAATTTTTAGTAAAAAATCGCTTCAACTGAAATTCTCTAGATTAATTGGTTAGGCAAAAAATAAGCTGTAACCGATTTTAAATTGATTACAGCTTAATGTTATTCTTTTAGAAATAAATTAAAGGTTTTACCAGAAAATCGGCCCTTTACCCAGATACTTCTCGGCAATCGGCAAGTAATATTCCTTCATATCTTCTAAATCATAGATTTTGGGAGACTTGGTATACAAATCATATTGATTGAAGTCCAGGATCCATTCCTTGTATTGCGCGTCCTGAGGAGCTTCAAACTGAGAATAACTTCCGCCATTGTGCCAAGGATAGAATGAGTGATAGCGCACCATTACCATCCCGGCTTCAGGAATAGTATTCTCTGAGTGGTTTTTCAAAACTTGAAAGAAATATTCATCATGTCCCCATGCTAATTGGAGATTGTCTAGGCCGCATCCTTTCTCATACACGCCCAATTCCGTATTGAAGCGAGGATCTTTCATGTCAGGATTCAGCTCATTGAACTCAGGATAGACGCAGGTATCGGGCAGTTTTGCTCCTACCACAAAAACATCACCTACTAATCCCCACTGTTCGTCTTGACTCGTTCCGTCCGCATCAGAACCAAACAAATACATTACCTTGCCGAGATCGTGGATCAAACCTACCAACTGCATCCAATCAGGACGATTATCAGCGCGCAAAGCCTCCGCGGACTGAATCAAGTGCTGCACGTTGGGCAGATCCAGATCGGGATCACTTACATCGATAAGTGCATTGAGCTTTTCCATAGCATCCCACAGATTCATCGGCTTGTCAAACTTTAAGTACTTTGACTTCATCCGCTGTACATAGTCGTACGTCTGATACATGCGCATTTTTCGATAGTGCTCCTTTACGGCAGCTTTGATATCGACATGATCGTAATTTCTGAATTCCTTTTCTGTAGTTTCCATAGCCTTAAGCAATTGTACCTAAAATTACATAAATAATTACCGTGATTGCAATCAAAATCCAACCCAAAGTTGACGCATATTTCCAAGGGACTATGCTCAGTTTGCCTGAATCTACCATAACAAATGGAGTTTTTACGGGAAATTGCAAGGACACTAAATGCATCACAACAAGATTGAGGATAAACTCAATTCCCCATATATGAACGAAATGAATATTGACCTGTAGTATCAAATCCATCAAAATGTAGAATCCAAGCCCAAATGCCAATCCTGCTTTGGCACCAGCTGGAGATACTTTTGGGAAAAAGAACCCTGCAATAATGACGGTAGCCATGGGGATAAAGAATATACCATTTAGCTGTTGTAAAAGCTGATAAAGTCCCGCAGGCGCATTGGCTACGAAGGGAGCTACAAGAATAGAGGCTATCGCCAAAATGGCTGAAACCCACTTTCCAACCCGAACGAGCTGACCTTCTTTTGCCGATTTCTTGATGTAAACTTTGAATATATCGAGACTGAAAATAGTCGCAGCACTGTTCAAGGCACTATTGAATGTGCTCAAAATTGCGCCCATGATTACAGCCACAAAGAAACCGGTCATCCAAGGCGGCAGCACTCGCTTCACGAGTTCCGGATAGACGCTATCCTGAGCATCAAAAAGTGTGTCTCCAAAATAGTAAAATCCAATAATTCCAGGCAGCACAATCACGAGCGGAATCAGAATTTTCAAAATTCCTGTAAATAACAAACCCTTTTGGGCTTCTTTCAGACTCACCGCACCCAATGCTCTCTGCACGATAGATTGGTGCATAGTCCAAAAGTAAAGCTGATTGATAATCAAACCTGTGAAGAGCACTTCGAATGGCAAAATAGAATCCCGCGATCCAGGGCCAATGGAGGGTTCCTTGCTGATGACATTAAATTTCTCGGGTGCGTTGTTAAACACTTTCACTAAACCATCTACCACATTACCTTCTCCAATATCCCACAGCGCAAAAACAGGAACTAGCAAACCTGCAATCAGCAAACCAAAGCCATTGATGGTATCGGTGTAAGCTACCATTTTCAGACCACCAAAAATTGCATAGACTGCCCCGATCACTCCCACTACAACTACGGTAAGCCAAATTCCTTCAGCCTGAGTGATGCCCAGTGCTTCGGAAATCCCAAAAATTGATTCAATATTAATTGCCCCGGTATAAAGTACAATGGGAAGCAAAGTCACTACGAAGGATATGATAAGCAGCAGTGATATCAATGCCTGCGTCATTTTATCGAACCTTTTCTCTAAAAATTCGGGAATAGTAGTCAGACCCATTCTCAGGTATTTTGGAATAAAATATAGTGCACCTATTACCAATGCTATTGCTGAGGTCACTTCCCAAGCAATGATAATTGCTCCATTTCTATAGGCGGACCCATTCATTCCTACGAGATGCTCCGTTGAGATATTTGTCAGAAGCATAGATCCGGCGATGACAACGCCAGTTAAGCTGCGTCCTCCTAAGAAATACCCGTCTTGTGTTGCAAGGTTTTGTTTGCGCAGCATCCACGTAGAGTAGATAGCTACAAAGCCGGTGAAGGCTATGAAACTAAAAAGTGTAAGCAATTTATTTTGGGTTGAGAGGGTTTACTGAAATTGTATACGGGGAAAATAGGGAATATCATCTTTCAGCACAACAAATGAGTGGAATGGTGGAGCATTTCTTTTGTTATTGAAAGTATAGCTAATATGATAGGCGTATAAAAAATCATTAATTTCAGACTATAATTAAAGTCTCAGATCGGCAAGCGAAAATAACTATGAGAACATACCTACTTTTACTTCTTACTTTTTTGATTTCCCTTAACGTTTTAGCGCAAGATATCACTGGACAATGGAACGGAGCACTAAAAATCCAAGCAGCCCAGCTTAGGCTGGTATTTGATATAAAGAAGACAGAAAGTGGCTATAGCGCAACAATGGACAGTCCTGATCAAGGGGCATTTGGTATTCCCGTGACTTCGACCAGCTTTGAGAGCGATGTTTTAAAAATTTCGATTACCAACGCAAACATTCAATACGAGGGAACGCTAGGTGATGATAATGTAATCACCGGGGTTTTCAAGCAAGCAGGTCAATCGTTCCCTATGAATTTGTCCAGGGAAGAAATTGACAAGTATGTAGCGAAAAGACCCCAGGAGCCTAAGAAGCCATTTCCGTATCGTTCTGAAGATGTGATTTTTGAAAATAGCCAGGCAGAAGTATTACTAGCTGGAACATTGACTATGCCGGAGCAAACTGGTAATTATCCAGCGGTAGTGCTGATTACGGGAAGTGGTCCTCAGAACCGGGATGAGGAATTGTTTGGGCACAAACCATTTCTTGTTTTGTCAGATTATTTGACGAGAAACGGAATAGCTGTATTGCGATTTGATGATCGTGGGACGGCTGCTTCCACAGGTGATTTCAGTTCGGCTACTTCTGTGGATTTTGCAACAGACGTAGCTGCTGCAGTTCAATATCTGCAGTCAAGGCCAGAAGTAGATAAAAGCAAAATCGGCCTTATCGGACATAGTGAAGGAGGAATTATTGCCCCTATGGTTGCGGCTGATTCTGATGACATTGATTTTATCGTCATGCTGGCTGGAACAGGTATCCGTGGAGACAAACTTCTTCTGGCACAACAGGCACTAATTGGCGAGGCATCTGGCATGAGCGTATCTCAGCTTTCTGAAAATGACATGCTAAGCAAGAAAGTTTTTGAAATTATGTTGAAGGATCAAAGTGACGAGGAACTACAAGAAGATATTTCTAATCACATGACTCAGGTTTATAGAAATATTCCTTCAGAAAATATTCCTAATGGAATGAGCGAAGAAAAGTTTGTACAAGCTCAAGTAAATCAGATGACAAGTCCCTGGATGCAATACTTTGTCAAGTATGATCCGGCTCCGGTATTGGAAAAAGTAAACTGCCCAGTCCTAGCAATTAATGGAGAGAAAGACTTGCAGGTTCCAGCGAAAGAGAACTTGGAAGCAATAAAATCTGGTTTGGAAAAAGGAGGAAACACGCAGGTCACAATTATGGAATTGCCTGGGTTAAACCACTTGTTTCAGAATGCTGATACAGGATTGCCGGGTGAGTATGTAGAGATTGAGGAGACTTTTTCTCCAATTGCGATGGAAGTGGTTTTAAACTGGATTATAGAGCGGGTTATGTAAATTGCTATAGCTAGTAATTCACTCGCTAAACCGAGTTTGTTACAGAATTAGGTTTCTGGCCTATTCTTTGGCATTACTAATAAATCAATTAACCAATTAAACCTCCAATCATGGGATTAATCAATAAAATATTAGGCAACGCAAGTGAAGTAACTGTAGAGAAACTGACAGAAAATTTCGGAAGGTTGCTAGCTGACGGGGAGCACATCGAACTAGGATTCAAACTGATTCGGGATACTTTCATGTTTACTAACAAGCGCCTTATAATAATAGATGTGCAGGGATTGACGGGGAGCAAGGTGGAATATAATTCAATGCCCTATAAGAGCATTTCCAGGTTTTCATTGGAAACCGCAGGTACTTTTGACTTAGATGCGGAGTTGAAGATTTGGATCTCCAGCGAAAACATGCCTTCAGTTAGCAAGCGTTTTAATAAAAGCATTGATGTCTACGAAGTGCAGAGATATCTTGCTTCAAAGGTGATGTAATAACCTAAAAGGTTGGAGAAGCTTTGCTCCATCGGTTAGCTTTTGTATACCACTCATTCCAAAGGTATTGGACTGGAAATTAGGGGTTTCCCAAACTCGTATAATTGTTCTATTGATATAGTTTTCTGACATTTTTTCAGAGGGAAACTGACAAAAATGTAGGAAATTTACTTTGGCATTTGGCTTGATTTTTCACAATCAAGAATCGCGATTCTTTTATTAGTGCCTCGTCTGCGGTAACCTTTATTGGCCATAAGGCAACACAGACAGGAGGTTTATTTGTTGAACTATTAAAATGTAAAGCAATGAACACGTTAATAAAAAGAAACAGCTTAAGCCCCTCTGCTACATTCTTTGATGATTTTCCGGGTAGAGGTTTATTTGACTGGTTAGATTCGGTCAGCAGTGCAAGACATTCCGAAGGGAACACTCTTCCTAGAGTTAATATTTCGGAAACAGGAAGTGATTTCAGGGTAGAGATGGCAGTTCCAGGCATGAAAAAAGATGCCTTCAAGGTAGAATTGGATAATAATACCTTAATCATAAAGGCTGAAGTCATCCAGAATCATGAAGATAATATCGAAGAAGAAAGAGGATACACCTGGAAAGAGTTTAGCTACAGTTCCTTCTCAAGATCCTTCTATCTGCCTAATACTGTGGACAGTGATGCAATAGAAGGTAAATATGAAGATGGTATTCTTAGGTTGGTAATCCCTAAGAGGGAAGAAGCCAAGAAAAAGCTTTCTAGGACCATAAACATCGAGTAATTTAACAAAAGGCAGTCTGGAGGGACTGCCTTCTTTTAGCCCACTTCATTGTACAGCAACTTTTTTGTTAACAGGACTTTGATGTTTACTGCAGCATTACCAGTTTAATTGTATGCTTTAGAGAGTTGCGAGGGCAGTTTCAAATTTGTTTAATATAAAATATTTTAAAAATGACTAAAAATTCTTTTCTGGATTATTATAAAACTATTCTCGAGAAAGTGAGTTTCGACCGTCGTCTATTAACCAAAGAATATAATAAAGCAAAACATGTGCTTGGAACTTCGGAGATTAGGGAACTGGATTCCTGGCTAATGGGGAAGGGTCTTTTCCATCAATTGGATTCTGTAAGACACTACCAACCAAAATTTTGGCGAATTTCAGACTCTTCCAGCACGGATAGAATTTAGCGCTTGAGAAGATGTATTATTTTAAAATTTTAAAGTAGGAATTGAAAATGGCAGTCACAAGACTGCTATTTTTTTTATCAGTTTTAGAGCGAGGAAAATATTGCTTAAGTCTGGTTTAGCCGTATATAATTGTTTGTAAAACAGCATCTTTCAACATTTTTTTTTAATTTGATAACAGTGCAATTCATTTTTATCGAATCCAGTATTTAAACTTTTAATCAAACATCTATGAAGAGATATCCGCTTATCCTCGGCATAATTTTGTTCTCTGTAGGTTTGGCATCTGCGCAGGATGATGCGGCTGAACTCGCAAAAAAATTAGCAAACCCGATAGCATCCTTAATTTCTGTTCCTTTTCAGAATAATACAGATTACGGTATAGGTGATTTCAAAGGGACTCGTAACACAATGAATATCCAGCCAGTGATTCCCATCTCTATTACCAAAGACTGGAACATGATTTCCAGAATAGTGCTTCCTGTGGTAACTCAGTACAATATTACTGCACCCGGGGAAAAGCAAGCAGGTCTTGGAGATGCGGTGATGTCTGCCTTTTTCTCACCTGCCAACTCTGAGAAGCTGACTTGGGGCGTTGGTCCTGCTTTTTTGCTTCCTATTGGCACAAATGATTTTCTGACCACGAAGAAATTTGGAATGGGTCCTACAGCAGTTGCATTAAAACAGACCAATGGTTGGACTATTGGTGGGTTGGTCAATCAAATCTGGTCAGTAGCTGGAAATGCCGATAGGCCTGATGTCAGCCAGATGTTTGTGCAGCCATTTGTAAATTATAACTGGAAATCTGGGGCGGGAATAGGAGCTAACATGGAGTGGACTCAAAACTGGAAAGCCTCAACAACTACCGTTTGGTTGAATCCGACAATCTCTGCAGTGACCAGCTTGGGTAAGCAAAAAACGCAATTTGTGGTAGGTCCAAGATTAAATCTAGCCGCACCTGATGGGGGTAAGGCAGATTGGGGATGGAGAGCAGTTGTGATTTTTCTATTTCCTAAGTAAAACTAATAAAGCATTAATTTTCCGAAATGCTAGCAAACCATTTTTAATAAATAAGGTATAGCTTGACCGGATGAGCAATGAAATCAATGGCATAATTGCTGATAATCCTATTATATACTATACGGACTGAACTGTGATTTTATATAGACCACAGTTCAGTTTTTTTAAGCAACTTGAGCTACGATAAATCGATTTCATTTATCCCCTCTAATTAGATTTTGAATCTATTCTAAGCCCTTTTCCCACTGTATCCCCAACTTAACCGATGAAGCTTTATATCAAATACATGGTCAGTTTGCGATGCAAAATGATGGTGATGGAAGAGCTGAAAAAGCTTGACTTGAATCATGCAGTGGTGGATTTGGGGGTGGTGGAGCTTCATGAAAATATCAGTACTGAGCAAAGAGATCTGTTAAAGAAAAATCTCCTGAAGTCAGGATTAAAGCTGCTGGACGATAAGAAAAGCATTCTAATAGAAAGTATCAAAAACCTTATCATCGAGATGGTTCACTATTCTGAGGAGATGCCCAAAGTGAACTACTCAGATTATATCAGTGAAAAATTAGGGTATGATTACACATATTTGGCCAATATTTTTTCTGAGGTAAAGGGCACAACCATCCAGCAGTTTATTATCATTCATAAGATTGAGCGGGCCAAAGAATTGTTGATCTATGATGAATTGAATTTGACTGAAATTGCTCACAAGTTGCACTACAGCAGTGTCGCTCATTTGTCCAATCAGTTCAAGAAAATCACCGGCCTTACGCCCACATTTTATAAGCAGTTGAAAAACAAGCGTAAGAAAAACCTGGAGGATATATAGCCTAGGGCTTAAGTTTCCTGTCCTGTAATATTACTTACTTGAGTTACTTTTCGGGAAAGACTTTTTTCAGGTTTCGACTGGAAACCGACAGAAGAGAAAGTGGGATATATGTAAGCATTGTCAAGAAAAGTGTAACACATGGTGTCTTGATTTAACCGTCCTTTGAAAGTAAGCGCAGGAGTCTTTTCCCTCAGATATGAAAAAGGATAAAAGGAACAATGAATATTGCCCACAGCAACGACACTCTTTTATAAGTTTTCTATGACAGACTCAGAGTTTGAAAAATCCACAGTTTATCGATTAGTCGATGCCGTGGAGTACGTTTCTGGATCTGTGGTAATCAAGTCCATTCTGACAAAGCAAACAGGAACGGTAACTGTGTCCTCATTTGACAGCGGTGAAGAGATGCCGAGCAAATCATCCCCATTCGACAGCCTTATACAAATATTAGATGGCGTAGCGGAGATCATTATTGAAGAGAAATCTTCTATGGTGGAGGCAGGGGGGATAATTATAATCCCTGCACACGCAAAGAACCGGATAAAGGCAATTAGTAGGTTTAAAATGTTGACCACAATTATCAAAGCCGGATATGAGGATATCCGGCTTTGATATAAACTACATGATATGACGATCGATGATCAAGACAATAAATTCAATGTTGGCGATTTGGTTTACACCAAGCAAAATTCTGACGTCAAGATGATTGTAAGGAAATATTATGCAAAGATCTACTACTGCACATTTGCTGATGAACCTATGAAAAAGGAATTAGCTCTCTTCGAAAGAGAGCTAGTTAATAGTAGGGAGTAAAAGGTGTAAGCAAGTCGTGGAATCACCCAATTACTACCGATTGCTTATTTACTTTAGATGAATTTACACTCATAAAATAATGACCAAAGATGAATATTACAAGAAGCTGGAGAGAACAAAAAGCTATGTTGAAGCAAAGGTTTTCTGTTCTAAATGATGCTGATTTCGAGTATATAGAAGGTCAGAGGGAAAGGATGCTGGAAACGCTTTGCCAAAAACTCCAAAAGACAAAAGAAGAGATACACTTGCTATTTGCAGAGCTGCAAAAATACTAGCCTAAAAGCTTTTCCTGTGCGTAAGTAGCAGCGTCTCTGAAAACAAAATCACCCATGAAAAATCTAAAATTCGATAAATCTGGAAGTGCAGAATTTTCTAATACCCTGAGAAATAGAGTCAATGCACATTTCAAAAGTACAAATACAACTATCTATGGAGATAGCGGAATGGTCTATAAAAGTATTTTTATGCTATCTGTTTTCTTCATTCCCCTGGTGTTAATCTGCTCAGGCTTGATTACAAGCGCATGGCTTCTATTTGGGCTATACATACTCAGTGGTTTAGGAATGGCAGGAGTAGGTATGGGCGTCATGCATGATGCCATCCATGGATCCTATTCCAAAAATCCTACAATCAATAAGTACCTAGGGTACAGTATGAATCTAATTGGTGCCAATGCCAGTGTTTGGAGAATACAACACAATGTGCTTCATCATACCTATACCAATATTGATCATGGGGATGATGATATCAATGCTCCTTTTTTTCTAAGGTTTTCACCAAATGCCAAGCATTATTGGATACATAAGTTTCAATACTTGTATATCTGGTTTTTCTACGGGCTTTCTACGATCTCGTGGATCACTACGAAAGATTTTGTAAGGGCTGCACGCTATAAAAAAATGGGCTTTTTCAAAAAAGAGGGAGAGTTCAGAAAAGAGCTGGTGAAAATTACCAGTTGGAAAGTATTGTATTACACCTACGCTTTGATCATTCCATTGTTGATGGTCCCGCTTCCTTCTTATATTATTGTGTTGGCCTTTTTAAGCATGCATTTCGTTACGGGCATTTGTATCAGTCTTGTATTCCAAACTGCCCATATCCTATCGGAAACTTCCTTTCCACAGCCTGATGAGAAAGGTTTGATCAAAAGTGAATGGATTACCCATCAATTGGCAACTACCAGTAATTATGCCCCTAAAAGCAGAATGTTTTCCTGGCTAATAGGAGGTTTAAACTTTCAGGTTGAGCACCATCTGTTTCCCAATATCTGCCATATACATTATAGGAAGTTATCACAGATTGTTGCGGATACTGCCAGGGAATTTAGTGTTCCTTATATGGTGAAGAAAACATTCCTAGCAGCACTTTCGGATCACGTCAAGATGTTACGCCAGTTGGGTAGGGCTTAGTAGTTCCAGAGCTAACTTTACCACTTTTTGAGTTATACTAACTTACTTTTTCAAGTAAGTCAATATATTACCATGCTTTGCGAAGTCGAGGTTTCGGTGTTTTGTCTAATAGAGCAAAGCAATTAGCGCCTTGGCATCATTTAGAATACCTTACTATTTTTTAAAATAGGTAGCTTACCCTCGTTGCCGCAACAATCCCTCACATTTTATTAGATCCAGAATATCATTTTTTCTGACGTTACCATAATTAAGGGTTTTCGTTTGGTGTATATCCCGCGGACTTCGAATTTCTCGCCTTCAATTTTAGGATATATATTATTTCCCTTCAAGTATTGCAGCTCAACATCTTTAAGATTGATGATTATCTGGAAATTATAAAGTATACAATTTTGATAAAACTGACCTTTAATAAGTTTGAATAATGCAATTTCTTTTAAATCGCCAGCTAATGCTCTGATATAAATAGCTAAAAGTTCTATTATTTGATTTTAATATCTTAAATTTTACTCAGTACTCCATTTTTACTCTGATTTTAGAATAAACCTTTTTTCCTATTCTAAGGCTATGAAGAATTTTAAGCTGACTCGACTCATTATTGTCTTATTGTTTTGCTCTTTTGGAAATTTTTCAAACACCTATGGTCAAGGTGCCCAAAAGGTATTCAACCCCGTTCATGATGCTTATTTTGATAGTCTGAAAAATATGGACTACAACTATACCTTTCCGATTCTGGGAAAGGGAGCTGCCAAACGTGGCTATGATCTTCCTTATGCCTGGGGGGTAAGTGCGATATATTTCACCCAAAAACAGGAGATTAATATCAATAGCACATCGATTGGGTTTAACTCAAGTGAAATGGTGGATGTCAGTTCATTGATTAAATTTGGTCCTACCATTGCAACTACCAATGCCTATACAGTAAGACCTGATCTGTGGGTGCTTCCTTTTTTGAACGTGTATGGAATTTTTGGTGGTGGGACAACACAGACTGATGTGACACTTTTAAGCCCGGTAGGCTTTGAGACCAGTCAAAAGTTTTCAGTAGATAGTTACGGTTTGGGAGCCACACTTACCGGTGCCTTTGGTCCAATATGGGTGGCTTGGGACAACAATTACAATTTTGCGGATGTGGAAGTGGTAGTAGAGCCAATTCCTGCATTCAACAGTAGTGTGAGAATTGGGCATGCCTTTTCTGATTACAATGACCCTCAAAAAACTTTGTCAATTTGGGCAGGGGTATTTTATCAGGTAATTCAAAACGATACCCAAGGTAGTATATCTGTAGCAGAAGTTTTTCCGGGATTTGGGGAAGGGAATTTCATAGGAGTTCTGGAAGAATGGGTTGAAGGTCTACCACCCGCCCAGCAGGTAGTGGTGAAGCAGATCATCAGGAGACTTGAGGATGCTGCTTCGGGAATAGATACTTCTGATTCTTACATTAATTACAAACTGGATAAAGAGGTGGCGGCCCCATTCAATCTGATTTTTGGTGCGCAATATCAGTTTAATAAAAACTGGATGCTTCGTTCAGAATTGGGTGTTTTTGGCAAGAGAAGCCAATTCCTGCTTAATTTAAATTGGAGGTTCCCAGGTTTTAAAAAGTTATCCCTATGAAATATAAAGCTTTGCTAATTATTCTTTTTTTCGGATTGCAGACTGGTTTGCAAGCTCAGGTAATTATGAGTCTGATTTTCGGTGATAAGCTGAACAATGAAGAAAACATGTTCGGTTTGCATCTCGATTACAGCTGGAACAATATGTCTCTCTCAGGAGCTCAGGATCCGTTGAGATCGTTCAATTTTGGTCTTTTCTATACCCATAAGTTTGATGAAAATTTGCATGTGAACGTTGATTTATTGGCAAAATATCAACGGGGAGCAGCAGGAATAGCAGCATATGACTTAGACGATCCAAGTCTCAATAACTTTTATGTGGATTCTGAAGTAACGCGGAAAATTAATTACTTCAGTATTCCGGCGACTATGCGCTATGCATTTCAGGGAACTTACTTTGTGGAATTAGGCCCTCAGATTTCTTTTAGAATCAAAGCACAGGATATTTTTGAAACAGATCTGACACAGGGGGACTTAACCTTAGAAAAAGATATCCGTCAGCAGGTGAATCGCTTTGATTTTGGATTTGTGTCAGGAATAGGGATGTATATAGGAAAAGAAAAAGTAAATGCTTTTGGACTTCGCTATCAGGGCGGTTTTTCTGATGCAATGAAAAATCTGGCTGGCAAGCAAAATCATAGTCAGGTAGCTATTTACGCTGACCTCCCTATAGGAAGAGGAAAGATGGATAAATAATTAATGTGAGTTCCTAGGTTCCAGTTTATGATGTATTCGCGAGTTATTAAATAGTTTAAGATGAAGAATATTAAGTTTTTTATGTTACTGCTTGCGCTAAGTTTTAGCAGCATATGTTTTGGCCAAGAGGAGAGGGAAGAAGAGATGGAGCAGGAGTCGGAAGGAAGACATAGTGTTGCCTTTGTTTTGGGACACGCACGAATAGGTCAGGGAAGAGATGCCGAAGGTAACAAACAGTTTACATCGGTACCTTCGTTTGCTATAGATTATAATTATTGGTTTTCTGAGGTGTATTCACTTGGACTGCACACAGACTTTTTGAATGAAAATTTCTTTATCGAAACCGAAGATGAAGGACAGCTGATCGAGCGGGAGCGTCCGATTGCTCCCGCGGTGATGGGAACCTATAAGCCAGGGGAGCACTGGAGTTTTGGACTTGGTTTTGGAGGCGAATTTGCTAAAGGAGGAGAGACGTATTTTGTGACCCGTTTTGCCATAGAGTATGGGGTTGAAATCAGAAATGGCTGGGAAGTATTGGGTTCACTCACACAGGATTTCCGTGCCAAAGCCTATAATGTCACTTCACTCGGAATTGGAATAGAGAAACGGTTTGGTAAGTAATGTTATTAGCATAACATTCTTACTTTCTGAGGGTTTTAATAAAAACGTAGAGTTTATTATCTCCTGCTTAAATCAGATTTTTAAACCCCACTTACTAATGAGTCTTGAGCTGAATTTCTTCAATTTCATTTACCTATTCTCGTTTAGTTTTGGCTATGTGTTGGGAATAGTCTTGGTGACTTTTGGAATCCAAAAAAAGTCTACCAATATCTTAATGGGATTAAGTTTCCTGTTTTTGTCGCATGGTATTTTGTTGGCAGGGCTTATTGATTCCGGGTTAATTATTCATTTTCCTTATCTCTATCGAACTGGTAACCTAGCGGGGTTGATCTATGCATTTCTTCCCTTTCTGTATATTCAGTACACCTTGTTTGATGAGAAATTTAAACTATGGCATCTCATCCACTTGCTCCCCGCACTGATTTTTTTTGTCGACTTCTTGCCAGTGTTTATGATGGACTCACAGAGTAAAATGAACTTGATTTTATCAGAATATCAAGATCCCTACCTAGTAGTTAGCTTCACCCAGAGTAGGTTTTTTCCTGATAATTTCCATACTGAATTTAGAACGATTCTGGTCAATTTTTACTGGGCACTCAGTGTGGGGTTGGTTTGGAAATTTAAACTTAAGAATCCTGATCTGGGTCAAAAAAGAGATGTAGTTAGATGGATCAGCACCTATCTGATCTTGCAATTAATTCTGTTTGTACCGTTCTATCTAACCTTCAGAAGTGCAGACACAAATTTGACTTTTAAGGCAGTGCATTTTGGCGCTACACTTTTGAATTTATCCACAGCGATGTATCTGCTATATTTCCCAAGTATATTGTACGGAAAACGATTTGTTAGGGGAGAGAAAGAATTGGAAAAGGTAAAAAGTTCCGGAATCCCATCATCCAGACAAGATCTTATAGAAGATGCTAAAGCTAAAGAAATAGCAGTTATCCTTGAGAAAAAATTAAATGAGAAAGTCTATTTGACTCAGGGATATTCTGTCTATGATCTTGCAAAAGATTCCGGAATCCCACATTATTTGCTAACTCAATTTATCAATCAGAATCTTGGCGTCTCCTTTCCCGATTATATCAATAAGGCAAGAGTTATCCACAGCTGTGAGCTTTTGAAGGAAGTTCAAACTGAAAATTACACATTGGAAGCGATCGGGCAACTGTCCGGATTTAATAATAGGAATTCATTTTCATCCGCTTTTAAAAAAGTAACAGGAAAATCTCCTTCGATCTATCTCAAGGAGAAATCAACGAAGGCTGATAAGACATAGCTTTTATTTTTTATGCTCAAATACCACTGATTTTTGCAAATTCCACACTTATCTAAAGCGGTAGAAACCTTCAGATGTCTATCTTGAAGGTCTCAATTCAAAGGGCGGTATCGATTAATTATCAGCGTATTATACCATTATGATATTGGTTTTTGTTATTGCAATTTTTTAAATTATAACACCTTCATAATAGATTATTTCTTTATACAATTAAGATTATGAGACATCGCTATTTCTCTAAATTCTTTCCACTTGGGATCCTCTTTTTTGCTGTTTCATTGATCATTTCCTGCGATTCTCCCCAAGGGAATTCATCCGAAAATAGAATTGAAGAGTCAGCTGAAGCCGACAACGACTATCTGGCATCCTGGCAAGAAGGACCAAAGCAGCAAATTATGAATTGGGTAAAAGACGCTACAACAGATGGCTCACCTGAATTCATTTCGGTGGGTGATCGAATTGCTGTTTTTGATAATGATGGTACACTCTGGTCAGAACAGCCTATGTATTTTCAGTTGGCCTTTGCAATTGATGAAGTTAAACGGATGGCCCCGGAGCATCCTGAATGGAAAAGTAATTCCTCCATTAATGCATTTTTAAATGGTGATATGCAGGGTTTCCTTGCCGGAGGAGAAAAAGCATTGTTACAAACCGTGGCCGTTACCCATTCAGATATGTCGGCGGAGGAGTTTGATTCACATGTAAAAAACTGGATGAATACAGCCACTCATCCAAAAACAGGAAAGCACTACAATGAGATGATTTTTCAGCCTATGTTGGAATTGCTGGATTATTTACGTGACAATGATTTCAAAACTTTTATCGTATCTGGTGGAGGAATAGATTTCATGAGAGCTTGGGCAGAAGAGGCTTATGGAATTCCGCCTTATCAGGTGGTAGGCTCACAATTAGGTCTAACCTATGTGGATTCTTTAGCTAAGCCTGAATTGATTAAAACCCCAGAACTGAATTTTAACGATGATAAATCGGGAAAACCGGTAGGTATCTATAGGAATATAGGCAAGCGGCCAGTTTTCGCAGCTGGAAATAGCGATGGGGATTACCAGATGCTACAATATACCTCTACAGGGGAGGGTTCAAGATTTGGGCTAATTATACATCACACTGATTCGGTTCGCGAAGCGGCTTATGACCGTGATTCTCATATAGGTCAGCTGAATAAAGGTCTTGACGATGCTGCTAAGTATAACTGGCTGGTAGTGGATATGGCCAAGGACTGGAAAGTCATTTACCCTTACGATTTGAAATAGCTTTTATACTATACTTTGATATTGAACATGTAATCACTTTTAAACAATAACATATGAATCAAAAATTATCAATTTTAAAAACTGCCATTTTTGCCCTGTTATTTTTGCCCCTTTTGTCAAATGCGCAGGACAAACCAAACATTGTCGTCATCTGGGGCGATGATATTGGATATTGGAATGTGGGAGCTTACACGCATGGAATGATGGGGAGAACCCCTAATATTGATGGCATTGCACGCGATGGCATGTTGTTTACCGATCACTATGGACAGCCTAGCTGTACTGCAGGTAGAGCCGCATTTATTATGGGTCAGTTGCCAGTAAGAACAGGGATGACTACAATTGGTATTCCTGGTTCTACGCAAGGTATTCAGGCGGTAGATCCAACTTTGGCACAAGTGCTCAAAACACAAGGTTACGCCACCGCCCAATTCGGTAAAAACCACTTGGGTGACCGTAATGAGTTCTTACCAACTATGCATGGTTTCGACGAATGGTTCGGAAATCTTTACCACTTGAATGCAGAAGAGGAGCCGGAAGAATTGGATTATCCTGGTCAGAAAAATCCTGCATATAAGGAAAAATTTGGTCCAAGAGGTGTTCTTCATGCTTATGCAACTGATACTGATGACCCCACTGTGGATCCAAAATTCGGTAAAGTGGGTAAGCAGCGTATCATCGATACGGGACCACTTACCCGTAAGAGAATGGAAACTATCGATGCTGAGGTGACAGAGGAGACGTTGAAATATTTGGATAAAGTAGGTAAGGAAGACAAGCCTTTCTTTATCTGGTATAATACCACTGCTACACATATCTGGTCTCACAGTACCAATAAGTACATTCAAGCTGCGGTCGATGAAGGAAGAGCTGAAGAAGATGTAGTTCGTGCGAAAATGATTGAGCATGATGAATTGATCGGAAAAGTACTTCAGAAGATCAAAGACATGGGTGAAGAAGATAACACGATTGTTATTTATTCAACTGATAACGGTAATGAATTGATGTACTGGCCTGATGGGGGTTATGCTCCTTTCCGTGGAGAAAAAGGAACAACCTGGGAAGGTGGTCTAAGGGTACCAATGTTGGTAAAATGGCCAGGTAAAATCCCTGCAGGAACTTATTCCAATGGAATTCAAAGCCACGAAGATCTTTACGTGACTCTTGCTGCTGCGGCTGGTGTTCCTAACTTAAAGGAAGAGTTATTGAATGGTAAGAAGTTAGGAAGCACAACTTTCAAAACCCATTTGGATGGATATAACAATTTGGATCTTTGGACTGGCAAAACTGACAAGTCGGCTCGCAGAGAATTATTTTACTATGATGAATCAGATCTAATGGCAGTTCGGGTAGATGCCTGGAAAATGCATATTGGTGTGAAGCATGGTGGCAACTGGTTTGACGAGAAGTCTTATCCAAGTGTACCTTATATCGTGAATTTATTGATGGATCCTATGGAGAAAATGACTCCTGACTCTGAAGAGTGGGGTTATGCGGGTAGAAAGTTCGTAGCTCAAAAACTATGGGCGCCAACCGCTGCAGTACCTTTCCTTCAAGCTCATTTGAAATCTCTAATGGATTATCCACCAAGTCAAGGTGGTGAGTCTTTGAATATGAAAGCAACTATAGAGAAAGTAATGAAAGCAATGGAGCAACCGACTGGTGGGGTTCACTAATTCTAGCAGATAAGAAATAATTTTAAAAATCAATTTCTTAAATTTTTTAAAGCAGGCTATTTAAAAGATGGTCTGCTTATTTGTTTTCCTCCATTGAAGCATTCGAAATAAAACTTAGTAAAACTACTTTTTAACAATTCAATTGTTTGAAATAATGACCAATGATTTCATAAAAATATTGTTTAAATTGAATTCACGTATTCTTTCTTTATAAGTAAATAACTGAGTAACCACTTTTAATTTACAATTTATGAAAACTCCAAAAGCGATTTTAGCATGTATAGTCATGCTAGTGTTCTGCCTGCCTTTCGTTTCGCAAGCTCAGGAAAAACCAAATATCCTAGTTATCTGGGGAGATGACATAGGTACATGGAACATCAGCCACAACAACCGTGGAATGATGGGTTATAGGACTCCAAATATTGATCGAATTGCCCGTGAAGGCGTGGGCTTTACCGATTATTATGCCCAGCAATCTTGCACCGCTGGACGGGCCGCCTTCATTGGTGGAAATGTACCAGTAAGAACAGGTATGACCAAAGTCGGGATGCCCGGTGCCAAAGAAGGATGGCAAATGACCGATATCACTATGGCGACCGTTATGAAAAACTTGGGATATAGCACTGGTCAGTTTGGTAAAAATCATCAAGGAGATCGTGATGAGCATCTTCCTACTATGCATGGTTTTGATGAATTTTTTGGTAACCTATATCATCTTAATGCTGAAGAAGAACCCGAAAACCTGGATTATCCAACTGATTTGGTTTTAGCAAATGGTAAGACCTTCGGGGAAGTATATGGTCCAAGGGGAGTCATCCACAGTTGGGCAGATGGAAAAGGAGGACAGAAAATCGAAGATACCGGTGCTTTGACGAAGAAGCGAATGGAAACAATCGATGATGAGTCTATTGCTGCCGCAAAGGAATTCATCAAAAAGCAAGTTGAAGAAGGTAAACCATTTTTTACCTGGTGGAATGCTACCCGAATGCACTTTAGGACTCACGTGAAAGAAGAGCATAGAGGAATCTCTGGTCAGGATGAATATTCTGACGGAATGGTAGAGCACGATATGCATGTAGGTGAATTGCTTGCATTATTGGATGAATTGGGAATTGCTGACAATACGGTGGTGATGTATTCCACCGATAATGGACCGCATTATAACACATGGCCAGATGCTGGCACTACCCCTTTCCATGGTGAAAAGAACAGTAGCTGGGAAGGTGCTTTTCGTGTTCCTGCCTTTATAAAATGGCCGGGTAAAATCCCTGCTGGAGAGACTTTAAACGGAATTGTATCTCATGAAGACTGGCTGCCAACTTTTGCAGCTATGGCAGGAGATCCAAACGTAAAGGAGAAAATCATGAATGGAGTGACTATGGGAGGTCGTACCTATAAAAACTACATTGATGGTATGAATCAACTAGATTACCTGACCGGCAAAGTCGACGAATCTCCCCGTAAAGGCTTTATTTATGTGGATGATGCTGGTTCTGTAGCAGCTTTGAGATATACCGACTGGAAAGCTATGTTCTTAGAAAACAGAGCCGATAAGTTACAGATTTGGCTGGAGCCATTTGTAGAACTTAGAGCCCCATATTTATTTAACCTTAGGAGAGACCCGTTTGAAAAGGCTCTTTTAGGTTCAAATACCTATTACGATTGGTATATAGACCGAGCTTATATCTTAATAGCTATGCAAGGATATGCTTTCAATTTCTTATCTACCTTCCAAGACTATCCACCTAGTCAAACAGCAGGGGACTGGAGCTTAAGTAAAGTTGAGGAGCAGATAAACAGCATGGTTAAAGCAAACAATCAGTAAAGATTTTGAACGCCGATATATTAAAAAATCGGCGTTTAATTTTTAAATAAAAAATCTAATTTTGAAGTATTGACAATCAACATTAGAATTATCTATGCAGACAATTGAATGAATGTCGTAAAATGTAGTTGGAATAGTGCTGATTGGGCAAGTGTGCCAAAAAATATGTTCACAGATTATTGAATTTCATTTCAGATTTTATAAATCCTCAGAGACTGAGTTGAAGTCGGAACTTACAGATCTGAAAATATAGTTATTAAAGACATAGGTAAGATTATGAAGTCTTGGTAATCAATTACCCTCGATCAACATCTTTCCTAACTATACTAATTCAATAACCAATTTTGCGTAATAGTTTGATTAATGATTACTTGATAGCCGTTGGAAATCGGATTGATTGACAACGAGTTTAGTGGGATTTGATTTGCATAGAAGTGCTGGGGAATATATCTAAAGAGATAAGCGCTGACTACCTCTGGTGTGATTAGATCATTCTGATCAACGCAAATTACCTCCTGCAATTCACGAAGAACAATGTCAAGCATAACGGATAACTCATTTGTAGAATTTTTCATGCAAAGCCTAGCAACAACAATTGAGGCAATCTAACTTCTCAGCTAACTATTTTGATTCTTTTACTTGTATAATCTGCTGATTGATAATAGTATAATATAATCCAGATAAATTTTACACTAATTGACGTAACTCTAAATTTCTAGTAATTAAGAATTTGTTTGTGCAAATCATCCCTCATGTTGGGCAATTAATGAGTAATTGTGTTTCATGAGGTGATGAAAGTATGGAATACTGACCTATAAGGAGGAGTTTTAAAATTGGTAAACTAATTGTTTGATACAAAATAAGAGATTATGATTATCCATTTAAAGAGTGCTTTGTATGAGAACCAAGTCTATCAGTATTTTCAATTCCCCTTCCCAAAATTCAATTCAGGATGAAATTATATGGTTTCCAATAGGTGTCTGGAGGGAAGTCAAACGTATAGTTTCAACTCTTCAGCGAAATCATACAAGATCTGTAAGAGTGGGAATAAATTGCTCAGAGTTTACTTCAAGGCATGGGGAAATTTGGTATGAGTGGCTTATGGCAGCTTTAGAGAAGAAATTTGACTTAGAGCTTTGTTTTGATAATGAGTGTGGTAGGTCATCTAATAAAGCAGAGCAAAGAAATTCATTTTCTAAAATTGTAACATATTTTATTAACACCTATAGGGATCAGTTTAACAGTATAGAATTGTGTAGGAATCCCCATGATAAATATATTCCACTCACTTCTTCTAAGGATATTCATTCAGATGAACTGGTTAATGCTGCGACACTCGCCGCAAATAAGGGGAAAAGTATAACATTAGGGGGTATTCAGGGCGGAGATTTTGAATGGCTAATGTTACTGATTCAATCTGGGTTTCTTAAAAATGTCGACTTTATACGTCTTGATTCTGACGGCGATCACTGGAGTACTTCTACTAGTTTCCTAGCTGAAACAATATCAAACGTACTTCATGAAAATGGATTGTCAACTCGCGTATTACCTACTTTGCCTGATGCATCCAGTGAATCTGCCTAGGTCAAGATAATTCTATACTCTGAAATACATATTACCGCCAATAATTATGGATTTTTCCTTTAGTCATAGATTATTAATATTAGATAAAGGGTCATAAATTTCAATCTCAGATATTTCTTTTTTATGTTTCACATTTCTCCAGAGTTCCAAAATCTTGAGAAGAAATTAAAAACAATAACCTATAGGTTTAAAACTAAAAGAAGAGCGTAAATGCAAATTTGGAAGGATCTTCTCCTACTCCATGCCTTTGTTTGGTTATCTTGCTGTTCAATACATCCTTTTGCGGAGAATCTCTTATTCCCCACACATGCAACCGGAGCATTGATTGCCAAATGTTTAGACACCAAGGAAAGAACAGGACTTTAAAACATAATTTGCGTATTGCAATAGTTCTATCATTGGTAGCTGGAATAGTAAACGTTTCGGGTTTTCTAGCTTTTAAACAATTGACTACTAATATTACAGGTCATTTTGCGCTTTTTATCAATGATGTTGCAAATTTTGCCCTCTGGAGAAGCTTTTTTTATTTCCTTTATATTTTATCCTTCCTTCTAGGTTCATTTTCATCAGGATTCTTAATTGAAAAATTTAAGGAGAATAAAAGATTGAACGTTTTTCTAATCCCAACATTGATTGAAAGTTTGATTCTAATCTCCGTAGGCATGCTCGGTAATACAATAGAAGTGTATTCGGATTTGACGGTTTGTTGTCTGCTTTTTGCAATGGGCCTTCAAAATTCCTTCGTGACCAAAATTTCAAATGCAGTAGTGAGAACTACGCACCTCACTGGCCTTTTTACTGATTTAGGTATTGATATTTCCCAATTATTCTTTCCTGAAGTTTATCCAAACAGAGAAAAATTGAAAGCAGCTATTAAACTCCGCGTCTCTATTATTTCTTCTTTTTTTGCAGGGGGTATACTGGGTGGTTTCCTTTATTCCAAAGCTGACCTTGAATTAAAAACATTGATTATAGCCGCTTTAATTTTGATAGCAAGCCTATTTTATGACGACTTAAGATATAAAGTAATAATGACAAGGCGTAAGCTCTATCAAAGTAAAACTTGGCATAGCCAGTAGAGAGTTATATTGGTATGAGCTGATGCTATTTTAACTCATCCCCAGCCTTTCATATGTTTCATTCAACGCGTCATAGTCATCTGTAATGACTAAAAGCATATCATTTTCCATTAATGGGGTTTTCCCATTTGGAACAAAATATTTTGAATCCCTTTTTACCATAACCACAATGGTTTTTTCAGGAAGCCGTAAGTCCATCAAATTTCTACCATTGGAAAGCGCTTTTTCAGTCACTTTGAGCTCTGAGGTGATTGACTTGATTTCATCTGAAAACTCAACATCGAAATTTTTGAGCCCGGGCACATTTGATGGCGCTTGGGCAAGGCCTAGAAATTTCGCCATTTGAGAAAGTGTAGTGCCCTGTACTACCAAGGATACTAGTGTACAGAAAAACACAATATTAAACATGAGTCTTGCATTGGGCAGGTCTTCTGCAAGTAGCATAATGGCAAAAATAATAGGTACAGCGCCCCTCAGTCCTACCCATGATATAAAGGTCTTATCTTTTAATGTCATTTTTCGGAAAGGTATTAAACACAGAAAGACGCTCAATGGCCTGCTGAATAAGATCATCACCATACTGATAATAAGACCTGGAATGGCGATAGGTACTAATTCCCGAGGGTTGATTAGCAACCCCAGCGTTAGGAACATAAGGAGCTGGCTCATCCATGCCATTCCGTCGAAGAAGTTGATAGCTGATCTTTTGTGGACAAAACGTGAGTTACCTATCACCAATCCTCCCACATAGACTGCCAGATAGCCATTTCCTTTGATGAAATAGGTAAATGAAAATATAAATAGGCAAAACGTAAGTACCAGGATAGGGTAGAGTGATTTATTGTCAATACCCATTCGATTTATGGTGAACACTGTCAATTTTCCCAGCAAATACCCAGATACTGCTCCCACCACCAATTGAATCAACAAGTTGACCATAGCCATGAGATAGTCCGGTTCAGATCCCATATCTACTATGCCTATGAGTGTGATGGTAAGGACATAAGCCATCGGGTCATTACTGCCGCTTTCCAACTCCAACATAGGACGGAGATTGTTTTTCAGCAATAATCCTTTTGATCTTAAAATTGAAAATACAGATGCAGAATCAGTTGAAGACATGGTTGAGGCCAACAACAAGGACGACATAAAGCCTATTCCTGCTGAGGCCATGGTCATACCTAGCACCAGCCAAATTGCAAGGCCAGTAAGTACCGAAGTAAAAAGGACTCCCAATGTCGCCAAAACAACACCTTGCTTAAGAATAGGTCTGATATCCTCTAACTTGGTATCCATTCCTCCGGAAAAAAGTATGATGCACAAGGCGATAGTTCCTATTACTTGCGCAAGCTCAATATTTTCAAACTCAATGCCCAGTCCATCACTACCAAAGAGCATTCCCACACCTAGAAACAAAAGCAAAGCAGGTACCCCAAATTTATATCCAGCCTTCCCCGCTAGTATGCTAAGAAAAAATAGAATAGAAATACCCAGCAATATAAATTCAATCATAATTATCTAATGGTTAGCTTCTTCATCTACCGATGGTATTAACATGGAGGCTAATATTCCTCCTGCCAGAGAGATTCCAATCACGGCCAATGAGAGCCATTCAGGGATCTCAATATGATGGGAAAAGATCATTTTCAATCCGACAAAGGCAAGAATAGCCACCAGGCTATAGTTAATAAAGCGAAATTTATTCAGCATACGGGAAATAAGAAAATACATGGATCTCAAGCCCATTATTGCCAGGATATTTGAACTGAAAACTATAAAAGGGTCGGCTGTAATTGCCAGGATAGCCGGTATGCTATCCAAGGCAAAAAGAACATCCGTAAGTTCAATGATCACTAATGCCATAAATAGCGGCGTTGCAATCCTAATTCCCATCTTATTTATGAAAAATTTCTCTCCCGCAGTAGAAGCCGTAAATGGGAGCACTTTTCTTAGATTTTTGAATATAAAAGACTCCTTTGGCTTAAATTCATCCCCGTCGGATTTTAGCATTTTAAATGCAGTGAACAATAGGAATGCACCAAACAAATAAATGATCCACTCAAATCGGTTGATCAGGGCTACCCCAAATACTATCATCAGAGCCCGGAAAAGAATAGCTCCCAAAATCCCCCAGAACAATACTCTGTGCTGGTATTTCTCAGGGATTGAAAATGATTTGAAAATCACCGCGATCACAAAAATATTGTCTACACTTAAAGAAAGCTCGATCAAATAGCCTGTAATATATTTTAGAACAGCTTTGTCAGGGGTTAATCCAGTTGGGTTTTTAATATGTTCACCAGAAAATAACCACCAGATGACTCCTGAGAATAAAAGCGCGAGCGAAATCCATATTGCTGTCCAGATGGAAGCTTCCTTTGATTTTATTACGTGGGATTTTTTATTGATGACTGTGAGATCAAGGAATAGAAATACCAAAACACAGAGAATAAATAGTATCCAGACGGTCATAGGTTGAATTGAGTAAATAGGTTGGTAGAATTCATTTATTAAGAAATACAGATGACGTGGTTTTGAAAATTGTTAGATAGGAAGTAATTAACCCATATGGTTTTATTGGCATCTTCCTTTAGCACTGTAATGGTCTGATTGCTGATCATAGCGGGGAAATGTTATAATTTTTTTACCAATATCTTATCTATACGGGGACCATCCTTGTCCAATACTTCCAGTCTATAGCCTTCTACGTCTACATACTTTCCTTCCTCAGGAATAGTCTGCGATTTGTGGAGGATTAGCCCTGCTACTGTAGTGAAACTTTTATTTTTAAAATCCATGCCAGTATCAAAGAACTTTTCAAAATCATGGACAGGAAGCTGGCCATCGATGAGCCAGGTTCCATCTTCCCTTTGCTGAATCTGAAATTCTTCCTGATTGGGTTCCGAAGTGTCTCCCACCAGCGCATCTACTATATCATCCAAGGTGATGATGCCCACTGTCGCCCCATATTCGTCGACTACTATTCCATAGTGCAGTTGCCTGATTTTAAACAGTTCCAGCGCCTGGTAAGAAAACATGGTTTCATTCAGATATAAAGGTTTGTGGGCAATAGTCCTCAGGTCGAATTTATCGGAAAGCCTTTTGTCAAAAAGGTCTTTGACCAGCACCAAACCTACGATAGCATCCAGGTCGTCATTCATGACAAGGGGATAAGCCGAATGCTTTTCTTGGTTGATTTTATCCCGGATAATTTTTTCGTCATCGTTGACATCAAAACACACCATTTCACTTCTGTGGGTGAAAAGACTATTTATTTTCCTGTCCCCAAGTTCGAATACACGCTGCACAATATCCTGCTCTATATTCATGATCTCCCCACCTTCTGCACTTTCACGGATAATGGATTTGATCTCTTCTTCGGATACTGCATTTTCTGATTTGTGCTTTATCCCAAAAAGCCTCAGAAGAAGGTCATTAGAGGCAGTGAGAAGCCATACAAACGGGCTGGTGATTTTGGATAGCAGAATCATGGGCCTGGAAACCATTGCCGCAATGCCTTCGGGGAAGGTCATTCCCAGACGTTTCGGAAATAGCTCCCCAAGTACAATTGAAAGATAAGTGACTAAAAGTACTATTATCCCCACAGCAAGAGGATGCGCGTAAGGTCTCAGAATCTCTATACTAGCTATCCATACGGCAAAGTTCTCGGTGAGATTGTCCCCGCTATATACCCCTAGCAAAATACCGATCAGTGTGATGCCAATCTGTACTGTGGATAGGAACCTACCCGGGTTTGCAGATAGCTCAAGAGCTGCCTTTGCGCCGGAAACGACCCGTTTTTTTTGATTTTCCAGTTTGAATTTTCTAGCCGAGACCAGTGCCAGTTCTGACATGGCAAACACACCGTTCAGCAGTATCAGAAGTAGAATAATTATGATTTCCAAGATTGGTGTGGTTTGGTGAAACTTGAGGTTGGGGCATTTATATAGATTCTTAGATCCTGCACTGGATACGATAGTAAACTTTCAACTTTGAGATCATTGTGCATGATCTCTTTTTATTTTGATAAACTCCCTGATCAAAGGGATGGATGTAATCACTACCAAGGTCATAATGATCCAGCCTAGATAATGGATCAGATCAGGAAAGATGATTTTCAGGAAATATCCGGCCAGCACCAAACTACTTGTCCAGAATATGGAGCCTATCAGATTGTAAACCATAAAAATCCTAAAATCAGATTTGATCAAGCCTAGGCATAGTGGCAGAAATGTTCTGATGACCGGGATAAATCTACCGATAATGATCGCTCCATGTTGTCTTTTTTCAAAATACGAGGAAGCCATATTCAGATACTTTGCTTTGAAAAACAAGGAATCCGGTCGCGTAATAAGCCATTTACCAAGTTTCAATCCCACTAAATAGGAAATAATATATCCCAGAAAAGCTGACGCGGTAATGCATCCCACTAAAGTGTAGATGCTTACATCCAATACAGGCAATCCGCAGAGCATGCCTGCCAAAAACAACAAGGAGTCGCCGGGCAGGAAGAAGCCAAAGAATACTCCGTTTTCGGTAAATATTATGGCCAACAGAAGAATCAATCCTCCCCGGTTAATAATCAACTCAGGATTCAGGATCTCTGTCATGTAAAGAAGAAATTCATGCATGGGTCTGTTTTTGGTTTATAACTTCGAGAATTGATTGAATCGGATCAGTATCCTGTGTGGAAAGGCTCATATTATCTTCATTCTGCAGACCAAATTCTCCCTCCCATTTGGCGATTACACAGGTAGCGAGGCAGTTGCCTACCACATTGACGGATGTCCGGGCCATATCCATCAATTCATCTATAGCCAGTATCAGGAATATAGGAGCCATAGGTAAGTTAAAGCTTGCCGCGGTTCCCATTAGGATGATCAGGGAGGCTCTGGGGATCCCGGCTACCCCCTTGCTGGTCAGCATCAGGGTAAGTACCATGAGTAGTTGATCACCTATTCCCATATGTATTCCTGCTGCCTGCGCCACGAATATGGATGCCAGAGCAAGATAGAGTGTAGTGCCGTCCAGATTAAAACTGTAGCCTGTCGGCATGACAAATGCCACGATTTTCCTCGGAACCCCAAACTTCTCCATGGCTTCCATGGCTTTGGGTAGAGCCGCCTCGGAGCTGGTAGTGGCAAAAGCAATTGAAACAGGTTCGGAGATCGCCTTTATAAATTTGACCACAGGGATTTTCAGCATTAATGCAATAGGCAACAATACCAGGATAAGAAATGCTAAAAGAGCGACATATAGGGTCGCCAGCAGATGAAAGAGATTTAGCAATATCCCCAAACCCATTTCGCCTACGGTATAAGCGATAGCAGCTCCTACGCCGAAAGGTGCGAAATACATAATAATCCGGGTAAAGTTGAACATTACCTCTGATAGGCTTTCGGTGAAGGTGATCATGAGTTGCTTCTTCTTTCCTTCTTTTACCAATGCGAGCCCAATCCCGAAGAGTATACTGAAAATGACTATTTGTAAAATCTCACCTTCTACTATTGATTTGGCGATGTTTTCGGGGAAGATATGTAAGATGACTTCCTGCCAGCTTCTTGCTGTACCTTGAATAGGCACCTCACCCACAGGAAGCTCTATGCCCACCCCTGCCTGGGAGATATTGATGGCCAATAGACCGATCAGCAATGCCAGTGTGGTAACCAGTTCAAAGTACAACAGGGATTTCCAGCCCATCCTTCCTACCTGTTTGAGGTCGGAATGACCCGCAATACCTACCACCAGAGTTCCGAAAAGTAGGGGGGCGATTACAGTTTTTATCAGTTTAAGAAATACCTGGCTGACTACCTTAAGGTTCATTGCCAGTTCTGGAAAGTCAACTCCTATGGCAATGCCTATTACCATACTTCCAAAGATCCATGTGGTGAGTGAGGCCTTCCTGAGGCAATAGCCCACGAGAGCCCCTATCCCTAGCCACCTACTGATTATCAGTATGATTGGAGATAGCAACTCAGGCCAGGCCATATGAATTACTAATATAATTGCAGCTTGTGAAGCCAATACTGACATACTATAGATGGCAGCTTTTGATTTATAACTTATCATGAGACGTATGTGACAACTCAATTAATGATAGAACTACTTAGTGATTTCGGGATCTAATTATGGCAATAGGTCTGGCTGGAATATCCGAGTAGGTGAGCCTAAATTCCAGAGTGTGGGAATTGACCGGTGATCATTCCGTCTGAAGATTTCTAAGCCGATTATGTGGACTCTTGCCTGTGTTTAACAAGTGGCTGAAGCAAGGAACTACTAGACTATTTTACATTAGTCGGTATAGCGGGGATACTACAGAAACCCGACGGCAGATATCGAATTACCGCTGATTGCGGGAATTACAATCCAGACTTTGAATTTTTCAGAAGAGTACCTATTTACTTTTTGGGGCTAAGTAAAATAATGGTGAGGAAAAATAACCTTTAATGTAGTTAGGCTCGGGGTGACATCACGTACTTCTCTCCGATAGTTACGTTCTGTAGAACTTCTGAGAATCGATAAATGAAAATAGGTCAGCGAATAAGCATTCGATTTAAAAAAATGGGAGCTTACTTGGGCTGCGGGTTTTACATTATAAAAGTAATTGGGAAGCGTAATATTTTCATCCAGAAGAAAGCTTGGGGCTTTTGTCAGTTCTGAGGAAACATTATCATAAACGGTGTGTACGGAAGATTCTTGCTCTACAGGGGAAAATCCTGATCCTAAGCTCAGGAAACTGGCTAGATTGAGAAATATGAATAAGATCCCTAAAACTCTCATATCAAATAGTTTCCACCAAAGCTAATGGAATTTGGTTGTATCCTAATGGAGTAAAACTAAAATAATCCATCAGTTCAATAAATATACTAGCACTAGGTAAGTTTAAAAGTTAAATACACATCATCGCCATAACGAAAGAGAATTCGAGATACTGAATTTACCGTTTGAATGAATAGATTAATTTACCCTAAACCTCCTTCGGCCACAAGTTTTTGTTAAGTAAAATAATTACTTATTTCCCCAAATATCTCATAACTGGCGTGGCTGATATTCCATGAACCAAGATTGATAAAGCTATAGTAAGTGCTACAATTGACCATAATTGGTCTTCAGATTCAAATGATATTTCTTTGAAT
>TARA_R110002012_G_scaffold234963_4_pt1 | contig 54877 bp, 42 predicted proteins | sample TARA_R110002012 | Tara Oceans TARA_R110002012 (sample SAMEA4396515) | marine metagenome | biome: Westerlies Biome; feature: [DCM] deep chlorophyll maximum layer (ENVO:01000326); material: water (ENVO:00002006), including particulate matter (ENVO:01000060) such as... | depth 40 m
TTGAAAAGAAAAGGCTTCAATCAACTCTGGATCGCTGGTAGCAAAATCAATCTCCACTATATCAAAAGGCTGTAATATGTATCTGTAATCTACCTCAGCAAAAGGAATAAATTCATCCAGCTCAATCGGGGTATTTTCCGGTAGATTTTGCAGATAAGTAATTCGCTTATTACTGATACAACTTGACATAAGAAACACCAAAAAGGCGAAAAACAGGATTTTATTCATACAGGAAGCACAGATTTAGCTTGGCTCAAATATATTAAAAATACTTTAGGACAAGGGTTTGCTTGTTAATTATCCATTTTCAAAGGTCAAGTTCATTGAGAGTGTTCCGCCATCAACAAGTAGAGATGATTTCCCGAAACTCTAAGGCTTATTTCATTTAGAAAGAAATTAGTGAGGCAATATTAGACTTTCGCTAACTTTTCGTGTCTCGCAAATCTTCTTATCTTCATCCTATGCAAATCAGAAAGGCCGTTGCTGAAGACCTCCCGGCAATAATCTGCTTACTAAAAGCTTCATTGGGGGAAAGTATGATCCCAAAGTCAGAGCAACTTTGGAAATGGAAGCATGAGGACAATCCTTTCGGAAAGTCGCCGGTACTCGTAGCTGATGACAAGGGAATTATCTGTGGAGTGCGGGTTTTTCTACGATGGGAATTCCGACAGGGTGAGTCAGTAATCAAAGCTTGTAGAGCTGTAGATACGGCTATACATCCAGACTATCAGGGCAAGGGTATTTTTAAAAGCCTTACACTTTCGCTGATCGAAGAATTAAAAGCTGAAGGTGTTGATCTTATTTACAATACGCCGAATACTGAAAGCATGCCAGGATATTTAAAGATGGGATGGGAGAAATGGGGGAAATTGCCATTGAAAATGCACTTCAATCTTAACGTGGGGAAAAGTAAAAATCTTATCCAAGTTAGTGATTGGAAAAGCATAGAGGGTCTGATCAGAAAAGTCGAATGCAGCAATTCTAATTCCGAGCAGATTCAGACAAATCCAGTCCCGGGCTATCTCCATTGGAGATATTGCAATTGTCCACTTTTTCCTTACCATTATATCAGTGACAAGGAAACTTACCTCCTAATTTATAGAATCAAAGAAGGGCAGCTTGGTAAAGAACTTAGAATTGTGGACTTCTACGAACTTCCAGGATTTGGGATCAATGAGAAAAAGCAATTGAATATTCGACTAAAAACTATTCAAAAAATTCAAAAGGTCAGGTTCACTTCCTTTTCAGGCTTAAGAATACACAAAAATTCACCCATTAAACTTGGGATTTCGCCAGTGCTCTCTATAGGTCCTGAAGTAACTCTGAGAAAAGTGTCTTCAGTAGGAGATCCTGTTAAAATGCCATGGGCTTGGAGTTTAGGTGATTTGGAGGTTTTTTAATTCTCTCCGCTAAAAGACCGCAAACTGCATTTTATCTTCCTTCATACTAATAACAGATAATTACCCTATCAGTTGCCCCTACTCTCAGGCCTTAAAAGATTCTGAATAAGAAAACAACATTATAAAAGTTATATAAAGCTTCAAAAGTCTTCATTAAAGAAACAGATGCATTAATTTCGAATGACGATAAGAACTATAGAATTTTGAAGTAGTAGCATGACTGGAAAACAAATTATAAAGTTGGCAGCTATCCTTGGTGCGCTTGCAGTTGGAATTGGAGCCTTCGGAGCTCATGGATTAAAGGCAGTACTTGCTGAAACTGGTAGAGTCGATACTTTTGAAACTGGGGTTAAGTACCATTTTTACCATTCCCTATCCATTTTCCTAATTGGCATTTTAGCCATAATAAAACCCGATTGGAAACAACTAAGAACTGCAGCAATCTTAATGGCAGTTGGGATTCTCATTTTCTCAGGTTCACTGTATATGCTATCCCTGACTGGTATCACGTGGCTAGGAGCGATTACCCCGCTAGGTGGAGTGGCCTTTATAGCTGGCTGGGTATTGGTATTTTTAGCAGCTTCAAAAAAATAAGTATGCGTAAACTGCTCATTTTACTACTGCTTACAGTAAGCTTTTATTCACGTGTTTTTGCCCAACTCAATCGGGATCAATACTTAAAACTGGAATCAGCCTTAGGTGATGGAAGTTTTTTCAGTGGGCATTTGACAGGTTTTATGCTGTATGATTTGGACTCACAGACGGTGCTTTATGAGAAAAACAGTCATCAACGATTTATTCCAGCTTCCACTACCAAGCTGCTTACACTCTTTTCTTCACTGATTGTTCTAAACGACAGCACACAAACTTTGCGCTACGTCACAGAAGGAAATACTATAAAAATATGGGGGTCAGGGGATCCAAGTTGGAAATATAAAACCCTTTATCAACCGGATTTTCAAGCTTTTTTGGCTCCCTATGAGCATGTGATTTTTTCAGATGCCAATATGATGTCTCCGGCTTTTGGATATGGTTGGCAATGGGATGATTATTATTACAATTACTCAGCTGAGAGAACTTCATTGCCTATTTATGGTAATCTGGTTCAGGTGAAAAAAGTGGGCAATGCTCCTACTGTTTTCCCTCCAAGTTTTCAGCCTGATGTATTTCCTACAAACCGCTCGATTCGGGAACTGGAGCGGGACTTCCACAGTAATAAATTCTATTACAATCCCAACAACTTCAGAGCCCGGGAAGAATTTATCCCCTTCATCACTTCACCGGACCTTTTTATCAAACTGGCAGCTGATGTGATCAACAAGGACTGGAGCTACCAAGCGGACAGTTTACCTGCAATTCATCAAGAATGGAGAGGGGCACCACTTTTTCCTATTTTGAAGGAAATGATGTTGGAGAGTGACAATTTCCTTGCAGAGCAATTAATGCTGATGGTTTCGGATAGACTTTTCCAGCGATTGGATACTGAACGGGCGATAGAATACATGCTCAAAACCTACCTTTATGACCTGCCGGACAAACCTCAATGGGTTGATGGATCCGGCCTGAGCAGACATGACTTAATTACTCCCCGCACGATGGTAGCCCTGTTTGAAAAGATATACCGAATGGTTCCTGATCATCAGCTTTTTGAACTATTACCTATAGGTGGTAAATCAGGTACTTTGGAAAACAGCTACAAAGCAGAGCAACCCTACATTTTTGCAAAGACCGGTACGATGTCCAATAACCATAGCCTTGTCGGACTTATCAGGGGAAAAAGTGGCCGCTACTATAGCTTTGCTTTTATGAACTCAAACTACCCATGGAAAGCTTCTGAGGTGAGAAGGGAAATGGAAAAAGTGATGGTGATAATCAGAGATATGATTTGATTTACGATTTACGATTTACGATTTACGATTTACGGAAAAGCGCTGTAGGGAATTGGACAGTTTTTAGGTCTTATTTTCTTTTTGTTTTTTTGTCAATTGAAAAACAAAAAACTTTTTTATAAATATCCTTTTTCTTACCAATAGCTAATGAGAAAAGAGTGTGAAGTTCCTCTAGCCTACTATTGAAAGTGGACTGTCATCTGTTGATGATTATCCGGGACTTTCTAGATTCATTCTTTAACAACTGGCATCATAGCGGATGATTATATTTTTTTTAAAAAATCTGTAAGGAATCAGACATTTCATGGTCTAAAGAATAAAAAACTTACAACATGAAAAAATCTCTGATTCTTTACATTCTCTTTTTCGGATTTATCACCCTCTCTTATTCCCAAAACTCTTTTGACGCCAAAGTCTCCGGATCTGGCCCGGCTATTATTTTAATCCCTGGACTAGCTTCCTCAGGTAATGTTTGGAAGGAAACAGTAGCCGAACTTAGCAAAACAAACACTTGCCATGTGCTTACCCTACCTGGTTTCGCGGGACAGCCAGCCACTGATGTGAGCACAGGATTTCTTCCAACAATTAAAAAGGAGATTGCTGCTTACATCGGGCAGCTCGACGAGCCAGTCATACTAATAGGCCATAGCCTGGGAGGTTTTTTATCCCTTCAGCTTGCCAACGAGCATCCCGATTTAATTTCAAAAGCAGTCATTGTAGACTCCTACCCATTCTATTCTGCAGCTATGAACCCATCGGCCAGTGTAGAATCCATTGAGCCCATGGCAAAGCAAACAAAGTCTATGATAGCAACCGCAAGTGACGCAGATTTTAATGCGCAACAGGCAGCAAATATGCCCATCATGACTTCCACAGCATCCAGAATTCCTGAGTTGACAGAATGGTCAACCAAAAGTGACCGAAATACCATCGGGCAAGCGATCTACGAATTGATGACTACGGATTATAGAAAAAACCTTAGCACCCTCAAGACTCCTATACTTGTTTTGGGAGCTTGGTATTCTGCAAAGGACTATGGGTTGACCTCAGAATCTGTCAAAACCAATTTTGAACAGCAATATCAATTTGCAGAAAATGTACAGATCGAAATGGCTCCTACAGCTCATCACTTTATAATGTGGGACAATCCTGAATGGTTTATGGATCAAATTCAGAACTTCGTCAAATGAAGCACAGTAAGGAACTAGCGTTCGAAAGCCTTTACAAATCCCATAAAGACAAGATCTTTCGACTTTGTCTGGGTTTTGTAAAGGATCCAGAACTGGCTCATGACCTATTTCAGGAGATACTGATAAAAATCTGGCGGCATCTGGAAAGCTTTCGAAACCAAAGCGACATCAGCACCTGGATTTATAGGATTGCGTACAACACCGCCATTACATTTTCAGCCAAAGAAAAAAACAAGCCAGAACAATCCGATCTTCCTAAAGGAATGGATCTCGCCGAACCTGAAAACCATAGTCAGGAAAAGGAACTACAGCTTCAAAAACTTTATGAAGCTATCAATTCACTTGCAGAAACTGACAGGGTAATTGCTACGCTGCTTTTGGAAAACACTGCTTACAAAACAATCGCTGAGGTGACGGGAATCTCCGAAAACTATGTGGCGGTAAAGGTAAACCGCATCAAATCCTCACTTACTCAAATGCTCAATCCCCATGGAAAATAATTTCGAAGACATGCAAAAACTTTGGCAGGCGCAGAAGCCTGTGGAATTTGACCTGACCGGCTTGATATCCGGACTTAAAAAGACTGAAGCAAAGCAAAAAAGAGAGTTGATCTCCATGCTAATCATCACTCCGCTGACAATAGGATTTCTTTTTTGGTCTATGCCATGGAAGGAAAGCCGTGGAATTGAAATCAGTTTGTACATCATCGCATTTGCCATGATCTGGGTATTGGTTATGGCACTAAGATCTAAGGTGAGTAAAAATGACTCCAGTGAGCGTTTCAGCAATGAGGACTATTTAAAGACACAGATCAAAAAGCTGCACTTCAGATATGAGATTGCCAAGAAGTATATGCATGGTTACACCTTTTTGCTTTTGCTAGCACTCAACATTTGCTATTACATTTTACTTGAACCTTTAAGCGCCATCTCAAGAATAGGAATACATCTTGCCTTAACTCTCATTGTGGGCGGATTTATGTTTTGGCAAATAAAGAAAAAGGTGAAAAAATACGATAAGGAACTGAAGCCGCTAATACATCAGATGGAGGGAATGCTGGAGAGGAAAGTGGATTAAGTAATGAAACTCATGGAAAATGGAAAAAGGTAGCTCAAAATGGGTTCAAGTCTTCAGATTTGGACCTTTTTTAATGCAATCTTTAGACTGCAATTGAATCAGTCTTTAATAAAAAGTCTCAACTATTTGATGTAGCCTATTACATCAAAGCACTAAATAGCTTAGATCGAAAGATTTTTCGCCCCTACATATGCATCCAACAAATAAACATTCACACTTCTAAAAACCTCAAAGGTTAAGAAAATAAAAAAGCCTTATTTTCACGTCTTAGAATTAACACCCTTCTTTGATGCAAAAACGCGCTTTCCTCAAATCACTAGGACTTCTTTCAGCTTCACTCCCACTTGTTTCCTGGGATTCAGCCCACCCTGCTTATGATCCAAAAACTCTTTTGCCTAAGGCGATCAAAAAAGGAGATACGGTAGGTTTGATTTCCCCTTCAGCTGCCACGGCTGACAGAATGCAATTCACATTTGCGAAGGAGGCATTGGAAGCTCTGGGATTTGAAGTGAAACTGGGTAAGAGCCTGATGAACCGCTATGGGCACCTGGCGGGAACGGATGCTGAACGAGCGGGTGACTTAAATGAAATGTTTGCTGACAAAGATGTGAAAGCAATTGTGAGCATCCGGGGTGGATCCGGTGCTGCCAGAATTCTTCCTTTGATCGATTACAAGTCCATCTCCAAAAATCCAAAGCCACTATTGGGATATTCTGATATCACGGCATTACACTGTGCTATTCATGCCCAAACGGGATTAATTACTTTTCATGGGCCAATGGGTTCCGGAAGTTGGAATAGCTTTAATGTGGAGCAATTTGAAAAAGTCTTCTTTAATCAGGAGAAAATTACCTATCAGAATATCCATCCCGAAAGTGATGATTTGGTAATCAAAACAAATCGTATTCAAACGCTAAAAGGTGGAAAAGCTGAAGGGAAAATTTTGGGTGGTAATCTGACTGTTTTAACTGCGATCTCGGGTTCTCCTTATTATCCTGATTTCAAAAACGCTATTCTATTTATTGAAGACGTTGGGGAAGATCCTTACAGAATGGACCGGATGATGAGCACATTGAAACTTAACGGCACGCTGGATCAAATCAAAGGCTTTGTTTTTGGGCAATGCTCTGAATGTGAGCCCGGTGGCGGATATGGATCCCTTACCTTGGATCAGGTGCTGGATGATTATATTTTACCGTTGAATATTCCAGCGTATTCTGGCGCGATGATTGGGCACATTTCAAAGCAATTTATTATTCCGGTAGGCGGGAAAGTTGCCATTGATGCAGACCAGGGAACCATTTCACTACTCGAGTCCGTATTTCAGTAAAAGGACTCATTTTAGAATAAGTTTAATCCAAAATTCTATGTGTCCATAACCATCATTTTGAAACACATGAAATTTACAATTCTCACATTGGCTATCCTTGGAATATTTTCCTGCAACAGCACCAAAAATATGCAACCTGACGACTCAGACAATCCGATGACAGAAAACCCTGCAAATGATAGCAATCAGCTCAGTTATCTGGCTCTTGGAGATAGCTATACCATAGGTGAAGGTGTAAGCGACGCAGGAAGATATCCTGTTCAATTGGTAGACCGACTAAATAAAGAAACTAATAAGGAATGGGCAATGCCTAAGGTAATTGCGCAAACTGGTTGGACTGTCGATGAATTGGAGAAAGGAATCAACCGGGCAGATGTTGAGGGAAACACCTATGATTTAGTCACACTTTTGATTGGAGTAAATAATCAATACAGAGGCTATCCTATTTCAAAATTTGAGGAAGAATTTGAAAACATTCTTTTACGGGCTATCCGATTTGCCGGAGTGAATTCCAATCATGTGATCGTTGTTTCTATTCCTGACTGGGGGGTTACTCCTTTCGCCAACCAAAGCGGCAGAGATAAAGGCAAGATAGCCGACGAAATCGATGCTTATAACCGCATAAAGGCTAAAATATGTGAGAAGCACGATGTAAAATACATTGATATTACTCAGGACTATCGTGCAGTAGGAGCACAGCCCGAGATGCTTGCTGAAGACGGTTTACATCCGAGCGCTAAAATGTATGAGAGATGGACTCAAAAACTATTTGATGAAGTCAAGACAGTTTATTAAAGAATATCTACGATCGGTAAATTCAAAAATGAAGAAAAACAATTCATTACCTCTTAATATTTTAAGGTTGTAAACAGAATATTGCTTACTAAGAAACAATTATTATCACATTAAATCGAGCCGTCCACAAGCCGAATTATATGATTGACTAGCCTGAGCGAGATTTCTATATGGCAGCTGAAAAACAAGTAATAACATATGAAAAGTATTCTATTTTTTTTAATCAGTACGATAATGGCAGTAGCAACGAGCTGCGAAAAAGAAGGGGAAACGCAAACTGAAACTTGGTGGATCAATAGTGTCCGGGTGGATTGTGTCGGTGTAGGACCTATGACATGCTACCAAATTCAGAAAGGTGAAAAACTTGGAGATGAAGAGTGGCAATTATTTTACAGTTCTATCAAAGGCTTTGATTATGAACCGGGTCATATCTATCGGATAAAGGTGAAAATAACAGATAAAGAGGCACCAGTTCCTGCTGATGCTTCGTCAAAAAATTATGAATTGGAAGAAATTCTGAGCAAGGAATCAGACCCTTCATTACGTTTGACAAATATCTGGAAAATCGTAAAAGTAGGAGGTATTGAAAACCCGACCGGTTTTAAAAATAAGGAAGCGTTGACATTTGAGTTTGATGCTTCTAAAAGAACTTATGTAGGAAATATGGGTTGCAACTCTGTGCGTGGGGAAATCACCGAAAACAATGGGGAGAAATTAGTTTTAGGCCCTGGAGCTTCTACCAGAATGGCTTGTCCGGATATGTCTGCTGAACAGGCAATTACTAAAGCGCTCACTGATACGCGTGGATATACACTTGAAAACAACCAACTTTACCTTTTGAATGAGGCAGGGGAAACTTTAATGACTTTCCAAGCTGTAGATTAGAGTCATACTTACCTTCCGTAAAAGATTTCTTTAGAAATTATTAGTATGGCAGGAAATGTGACAATAGAAAGGTAAAGAAAGTAGCCTTAATTTTACCGTTAACCCGAATTAACAATTATTAGAAAGCGCTCGAGAACAGGTATTTATTATAATTAAAAAAATGAAGATCATTTGCATTGGCCGAAACTACGCGGCACATATAGAGGAATTAAAAAATGAAACTCCGGGTAATCCGGTAGTTTTCCTAAAACCTGATACAGCACTTTTAAAAGATGGAGCGCCATTTTTCTACCCGGATTTCTCCAAAAACATCCATCATGAAGCTGAGTTGGTTTTGAAGATTTCGAAGCAGGGGAAATACATTCAGAAGAAATTCGCACATCGCTACTACGATGAGATTGGAATTGGGATTGACTTCACCGCAAGAGATCTACAGGATCAATGCAAAGCGAAAGGCTTGCCATGGGAAATAGCAAAAGGATTTAACGGCGCGGCACCTATTGGAGGGTTTAAGCCTGCAGATGATTTTGAGGATCAAAAAAATATAGACTTTCACTTAACTATCAACGGTGAAACCCGTCAAAAAGGCAACACATCACTCATGCTGTTTGACTTTGGCACCATCATAGAATATGTATCCCAGTTTTTCATGCTGAAAAAAGGAGACCTTATCTATACTGGCACTCCTGCAGGCGTTGGCCCAGTGCAGATTGGCGATAAGTTGGAAGGATTTATTGGTACGGAAAAACTGTTGGATTTTGAGGTTAAGTAATTTAAGATACGCTTTCTTATTTCTTGGATTGTTGAATACGCTTATTCTGGATGCCCAGGAAGTAGACAAAGGATATTTCAAAAACCCAATCAGTCCAGGGACCAGAAATTATCTCGCTGGCAATTTTGCCGAGTTAAGACCAAATCACTTTCACACAGGATTAGATTTTAAAACGGGCGGCCAGGAAGGTGTTCCAATTTTGGCTGCAGCCGATGGCTGGGTTTATAGAATCAAAGTTTCTTCTTTCGGATATGGCAATGTGATTTACCTTAAGCATCCAAATGGCAAAATCACGCTTTATGGGCACTTGAGAAATTTCAATACAGAGCTTAGCAATTACATGCGGAAGAAAATGTATGAAGCAAAAGCAACTGATCTGGAAGTATATCCAGCCCCAGGTGAGCTTCCAGTGAAGCAAGGCCAGAGAATAGCAGATAGCGGAAATACAGGCGGATCAGGTGGACCACATTTACATTTTGAGATCCGTGATAGTTTGGAAAGAGCGATGGATCCTCTCCTATTTGGCTTTCCAGAAATCTTGGATAAAACTGCTCCCGTTCCTCAGAGTATAGCCATTGTCCCACTGGATATTGACTCCCGAGTCAATGGCAAATTTGCCAGACTGGAAGTAACACCAGTGGCTAGCGGATCAAACTATCGTCTTCCCAATGACATCAAAATCACAGGGAAAGTCGGTCTAGAAATCCGGAGCTACGATCAATTGGATGGTGCGAGTAACAAAAATGGCTTTCCGACTTTTGAACTGACAGATGACAAAGGCAAAGTTTTTGATTTGACAGTTGACAAAGTTGATTTCAACTTTACAAGGCAATTTCTACAGCATACATATCAAAACCGTTTTACCAGACTTTATTATCAGAAGAATTTAAAGTTCGAATTTATGACTCCAAATTCTGAGGATGCTGGTCATTTGGCACTGGAGCCTGGAGTAAAGAAAGACTATAAGCTAAAGCTGCGTGACGCACATGGAAATGAGCGGATGATCAGCTTTACATTGCAAGGTCAAGATCTGGAAACAAACGTAAATGATGGTTCAGCTCCTTCCAAAGCAACACTGGATTACATAAATAATATTTTAAAGATCAAAGCCCCTATTTCTCCAAAAGGTGGATTGGCCAAGTTTCAGGTCGGAGCAAATTCCTTTGAAATGCTACCTGCTTACCAGGATGGCAACAGTCGTACCTATCTATGGGATATGGAATTTGGAATTCCTGAGAAGATCGATATCTGTTCAGAAATTCTGGATCCAGGCATTACTGCTCTCATAGCCGCAGGCAAAGAAACCTCTTACTATGACAATCTTGTCCAGATGAACTTCAATCATGAGACAGTTTTAGATGATCTATTTCTGAGAGTTACTAAGGCTGGATCTGCCAGCGTACCGAAACTCATAGTAAACGACAACCGGGAATATCTTTGGAATGCAGTAAATATTCTGTGGAATGTGCCAGAATACACAGGAAACAAAGATCGCTCGCATGCCTATTATACATCTGGGGGTGGAAAATCCTTTCTAGGAGGAACTTGGGATGGGGATACTTTGAATTTTGGATCTAGATATTTAGGCGAAATTTCAATTTTGCAGGATAATAATAAGCCAACGATCCAAGTAATCAAAGCAAATTCTTCCGACTTACGCTTTATAATTCGCGATGATTTATCAGGCATTGACAGCTACGAAGCCTATGTAAATGGCAAATGGGTGCTGATGAGATACGAGTATAAGCAATCAGTCATTTGGTCAGAAAAACTCGAAAATGTGCCTTTCAAAGGAGAAGTTTTGCTAAAAGTTTCCGATAAAGCTGGAAATACTGCTGAATGGAAAGGAACGATTAATTAAATTAGGCGCTTTAAACAAAAGAATATGCTACTACAAGAAGGCCAAATGGCCCCAGATTTCGAAGCGAAAATTGAAACAGGAGAAACGATCAAGCTTTCTGACTATCGAGGGAAAAAAGTGGTCCTCTATTTTTATCCTAAAGATGCTACTCCAGGATGTACTGCGCAAGCATGTAATCTGAGGGATAACTACGAAGACTTACAAAAAGCCGGATATGTGGTTTTTGGCATCAGTTCAGATCCTGAGAAATCACATGTAAAGTTCAAGAAAAAGCAGGAACTTCCTTTTTCTCTGATCGCTGACACTGATCTAAAAGTACACGAAGCTTATGGCACTTGGCAGGAAAAGAATACATTTGGTAAAACCTATATGGGAACCGTCAGAACAACTTTTGTCATCGATGAAGAAGGCAAAATCTCTGAAATAATAGAAAAAGTAAATACAAAAGACCATACCTCTCAAATCCTTAAATAGACCTATCCGAAATGGAAAAACAAACAATCGAACAACTCGAAAGTACCGCTTCACAGGTACGTAGAGACATTCTTCGCATGGTGCATGCGGTTCAGTCAGGACATCCTGGCGCTTCACTTGGTTGTACGGAGTTCTTCGTAGCACTATATTTCAACCAGCTGAATCACGATCCTAGTTTTAAAATGGAAGGAAAAGGTGAAGACCTGTTTTTCCTCTCCAACGGCCATATCTCACCAGTTTGGTATAGCGTATTATCCAGATCAGGATATTTCCAACCAGAAGAAATGGATTCCTTCAGAAAACTGAATTCCAGACTGCAAGGTCACCCTGCCACGGAAGAAGGGCTTCCGGGAATCAGAATTGCATCCGGATCTCTTGGACAAGGGATGTCTGTAGCAATCGGAGCTGCTCAGGCTAAGAAAATTGACGGAGATGACAGCACAGTATATGTATTGATGGGTGACGGAGAACAGGAAGAAGGTCAGGTATGGGAAGCTGCAATGTATGCTGCCCACTGGAAAGTGGACAATCTAATTGCGACCATAGATCTTAACAGACAGCAGATCGATGGGCCTACAGCTGAGATCATGAACTTGATTGACTTAAGAGCAAAATATGAGTCATTTGGCTGGGAAGTGGTAGATACACATCAAGGCAATGATATGAAGTCGGTGATTGAAGGCCTCGAGAAAGCTAAAAATCTAACCCGTCAGGGTAAGCCAGTGATGAATTTGCTTCATACCGAAATGGGTTATGGAGTCGATTTTATGGTTGGCACGCATAAATGGCATGGTGTTGCACCAAGTGACGAGCAACTTGTAAGTGCTTTGGATCAATTACCGGAAACCATTGGGGATTTTTAATCCACGCATTTTTAGACCATTTACTCAAAAAAAATCATGGAAAAGACATTGGATTTAAAATTCAACTATACAGAAAAAAAAGATACACGTTCGGGTTTCGGTGATGGCTTCCTGGAAGCTGGCCGCAAAAACCCAAATGTGGTAGGACTTTGTGCCGATTTGATAGGTTCATTGAAAATGGGAGCATTCCAAAAGGAATTCCCGGAAAGATTCTTCCAGACAGGTATCGCAGAAGCTAACATGATGGGCATCGCCGCTGGTATGACTATCAATGGCAAAATCCCGTTTACAGGCACTTTCGCTAACTTCTCTACCGGACGTGTTTACGATCAAATTCGCCAATCTATCGCATACTCTGGCAAAAATGTGAAAATCTGTGCTTCCCACGCAGGATTGACATTGGGAGAAGATGGAGCTACGCACCAGATTCTAGAGGACATGGGCATGATGAAAATGCTTCCTCATATGACTGTAATTAATCCTTGCGATTACAATCAGACGAAAGCTGCTACCATTGCAATTGCTGATTATGAAGGTCCTGTTTACCTCAGATTCGGCCGTCCTTCCTGGCCTATTTTCACCGATCCTGCTCAGAAATTTGAGATAGGAAAAGCTTGGAAGATGATCGAAGGAACTGATGTAACCATTTTTGCTACTGGCCACTTGGTTTGGGAAGCGGTGGTTGCTGAAGCAATGTTAAGATCTGAAGGTATTTCTGCTGAAGTGATCAACATCCATACAATCAAGCCTCTTGACGAGGAAGCAATTCTAGATTCAGTAGCTAAAACTGGATGTGCTGTAACTGCAGAAGAACACCAATACAATGGTGGTCTTGGAGATAGTGTGGCTCAAACATTGGCAAGACACAATCCTGCTCCGGTAGAATATGTAGGCGTAAATGATAGCTTTGGTGAGTCTGGCACTCCTACGGAATTATTGGATAAATACGGACTTGATGCTGCAAATATTGTAGCAGCTGCTAAGAAAGTATTAGCGAGAAAGTAAGATTATTATTAAAGCTGCTTCTGAAAAAGCAGTTTGCCATACAAGAAACCACAGCTTTTAAGGATGCTGTGGTTTTTGCTATTATTTGTTAAAAATAGAAGAAGAAAGGATCGGACATTTATTTTGGTCAGACAATTGAATTGCATTTCTTTGAATAAGAATTAACTAGCTTTACACACCCAAAAGTGATGTTTATTCCTCCCACTACCCTCGCCTATTTCAAATGATAAAGCTTACTAAAGACATAAGTATTCAAAAATTAACTTATGAAGATCAACCTGAGTTGATAGAACTGATGCGGGAAATCTATATCCCATCCTACAAGCACATTTGGTCTGACACGGGTGAATGGTACCTAGAACAAATGTATAATCCTACTACTTTTCAAAATGACTTGGACAATCCAAACAGCCATTATTATTTTGTGATTTATGAAGGGTGGAAAATTGGCATTTTAAAATATAGCTATCCTGAATCTCCTGCTTTGATTAATTTTCCAAATTCATTACATCTGCACAGAATTTATATCAGCAAAGAATATCAGGGAAAAGGCATTGCTGCCCAACTCATGAAAATGGTGGAATCGATCTCAAGAGAACGCGGACTTAAATACATGTGGCTGGAAGTGATGGATACACAATTGCAGGCTCAGCGTTTTTATAGAAAGATGGGGTTTGAGTGGATTTTCACTTACCACTTAGAATACAAAAAGTTACTTCCAAAATATCGTGGAATCCAGATATTAAGAAAGACCTTAAGTTGATTTAGCCGTATGTTTCAGATCACCTGATTAGGGCATTATTTTTAAATAAAGCTTCGATCAACTATTTTTAGAAAAAAGCGACATGCTAAAATCAGCACTATATTCACTTTTTGTAATTGTTGTAGTTTCTTCGATAGTTCTGTATTTCTGCAAGGAAGGTCAGGAAAAGTCTTCTCTCAAATCTAGTAAGGACCAAAACTTTGCAAGTCTAGCCTCCTTTTCCTCACCAATAGTAAAGATGGAAAAGGAAGAATTGGTCGGAGTATATTTCATGCCTTCCTGGAATACCTCGCCGGACCCATCAGTGGACAGGGATAGTTTTTGGTCCTGTCTTACCGGAAGAGGAGATTGTTCAAGTCTTCAAAACACAGGGATCTGGGGGCCAAAAGGAAGGATCTATAATGCTAAATATCCTTACGAAGGACCGTATCTTGATAAAAAGCCGATCAAAGAACTGAAAGGTTTTTACAAACGGGATGATCCTGAAGTGGTAAAAAAGCAATTGGAATACATGAAGAGCTATGGCATTGATTTTTTTGCTTACAATTGGTTTTTTGGAAGACATTATTTTTATCATTTGAATTTTGGACCACAGTCCAAGATCTACTATCCAAAAGGATGGAAGAGTAACAACAATAGAGATGGAAGAGTGGAAGTTCCCGGCTTGGTGGAATGGGGAGACCAACTGAAAGTATTACTGGAAGTAAATGCCAGCCTGCCAAATGAAAAGCAAATGAAATGGGCAATCAACTGGTGTGATGACAGTGATGAGCGATGGAAGCTTTGGCTTAAAGTAGGAGCACCGGAGGAAATGGCCCGCAAAGCAAACTACGAAGGCGAAAAACCTGATAAGAATCTATACCTGAAAGTTCATGAGAAAATCACCCAACTTTGGATTGATGAATACTTTAGCCGAGGAGATTATTTAAAAAGCAAAGAGGGTAAGCCAATTGTCTATTTCTACTTTCCGCAGGATGCTGAATCTAGGGCAGCTTATTATGGTCTTAAACTCAAAGATTTACTAGATCTTTCACAGAAAACTGCAAAGAAATCAGGTCTTCCAGGAATCAAATTTATAGCTGTGGCTTCCGGACCAATGCTGGAGAATGAGCGTATCTACGGACTTCCCACGAAGTGGAAAGCCACAAATCCCGATAAGCCCTGGCAAGGTGGAGAATATCAAAATCGCCAATTGCTTCAGGAATATGTCCCACGCCTGAAAAGCATGGGATTTGAAGGAATGACTGCATATGTATATCACAACTTCATGAATAAAGACAATAAGTCGTTTGCCGATATGCGTGAAACTTACAAGGGGCATTGGAATATGTGGAGTGAGAAATTTAAAAATGACCCGGATTTTGAATATCAGGTTCCTACAGCTATGGGTTGGGATATGAGACCTGCCGGAGGAACTTGGCCACAGCCATCAGGATTCCCAAGCGAACCACAAAAAGACAAAGTCCACAGTGATAAACGCTCTTTCACAGCTATGCTGAAAGATGCTCAGCAAGTATCAAAAAAATATCGTTCCAGCAACGGAAATACGGTAATGATCTGCTGCTGGAACGAGTATCTGGAAGGAAATTATATAGAGCCAACTGAAGGGCACGGGTTTGATTACCTGGAGGCAATTAAATCCGTTTTCGGAAATTAAATTTTCATAGCGCTTCCTGTAGCTTTTTGATGATTTCCTTAAAATCAGTTTTCATTTTATCTTCCAACTTGACTTTATCCAGCACTGAGCTAATAATCTCAAAATGCTCCAGTTCAGCTATCTTTTGTCCTTTGTTGCCAGCTAATTGCCATAGCTTTAGGTATTCATTGACGATATCTTCTTTTTTAGCATCTGAAATTCCCATCAGGAATTGTGTTAACATGATATTGACGAAATGAGCCATCTTCCAGAAATCATCTGACTTTAAGTCATTGCCTTTTAACTCCTCAAAGATTTTCTGTAAGGCTCTCCTACCTTCCAAATCAATATCTTTTAAGCCAGTTTTCTCCTGAAGCAGTAGATTAAGCCTAGTTAATATTAACCAGTTGGTAAGTGGATATGCATCCTTAAAACCGGAAAACTTACTTGCCTGCTTATACGCATTGATGGATTCCATCATGGTGTCCATCAATTGCTTTACCGGAGCATCCCGTAGAATGTGCATTTTCCGTTTGTAAGCACTTCCAATCAAACTCCAGCGCTCAGTGCTTTCTCCAAAATGCTTACCCAAACCAACTAGATCTCCGATGACTTTATCAAGGATTTTCTCAGCCTCTTTGGTATTGATTTTCCTCAAGCCATACTGCTGAACAGTAAGTTTAGTAAGGGTGTTGCAATACCTTTCAAAGCTTTTGATGGTAAATTCTGATTTCCTGGATTTAAAGACCTGCTCGTAGCAATTACATGATTTCTCATATTCCTGTAAGCCAGCATATATATTAGCTGAAAGCTCATGGATTTTGTCCGTAAGCATATCTCTGTTACTCATTTTTTCAAAAATAGAATCAAGTCTTGCAAGCACGCCATTAGGGTTATATTCATTGGCATCCATTGATTCTAGGGTATTCTGCAATTCTAATTCTACCTCCTCACAAACCAACAGTTCATCATCATTACCTCCCCATGTCCCCTCTTCAGATATCCTGTAAAATGGATCACCGTAACATTGGAAGGCTCCCCAAGTATTGGTTCTGCGTCCAAATTCTTGATAGATTGCTTTTCTGGCTCGCTTCACAGCTTCTCCAAATCCTAATCCTTCAAACATATTTTCATAGAACTGCTTAGAAAACTCAAGGGCTGCTGCATCGTCCACTGCCCATCCAGCCACAATTACTGCCCTTGCCCCATTGTTAATTAATTGGGTACCAATATTTGCCGCAAATTTATTCCTATACTGACTTCTTTCTTCCGATTCCCTATCCATTAGTCCCAAATAGCAACAATTGACAAAGACCATTTCCGCAGACGAACTCATGCCAGCAATCTGTGCAGGAGTTAAAAAGGTGTCATTGCCAATAACCATTCCGATTGACCGATTAGGGCCGTACTTAAAAACGCCATGACCAGCGAGATGAATGATTTTATAATTCCTGGAAAAAAGTTTAAGGATAATATCTGAGGCCGTGCTACTAATTAAACTCTCGATCTGATAGTTGTTTTTTCTAAGAATCATAGACACCGTTTCAGCTTCACGCTTTGCACCTGGAAGTTGAGGAAAGAACTTATCAAGCATAGGATCTCCCACCACTAAAGCTGAACGTTCGGTAACTCTAGCTATTTTTTTACGGAATTGCATGGTACTTAACTGGCGAATCATTCCGGTGTGTACACAAAGTGGAACAGCGTCCACATCTTCCTGTATCATCTCCCAAGGATATTCCGCAGAAGGCAGATCCAATATCCAGGAAACATTATTTAGGCGTTTTACTTCTTCTTTGAACTCATATGGAATCAAAAGCTCAAACATAGTTTTGGCTATCTGCGGGGAGTATTGATTTTCCAATGTCATTCGCTGGAGCAAGACTTCTAAAGTCTTATCATTTGCAGGCATAAACTCAACCTTCTCGCTGGCTCCATTGGAAGCGATAGACATACGGATTGCTTCCTCCACTTCTTCGGTATCCTTGACTTTTAACTCATGACATACACTTATTCTAGTCCACCAGTCCTGTGTATTATCATAAGGAATTCTCCAACGTCTACCTAGTTTGTAATGAAGCCCCTTATCCTTGAAAGTCAGATTAAATTCCTTGCTGTCGTCCACTTCCAACCGCTGAATGGATTTCAAAATAGACAAGGCTTTATCATTGAATATTTCAATAATCTCTATCTCTTCTATTCCTTTGATTTTACCTTTATATACTGACTGAATGTTTTTATTTGCCAGCTGAACTCCCAGTATAATCGCACGAATAGAACTCTCTGTAGAAAGTCCTCCATAAGCATTTGCAATAGCAATTACTGAAATCCCGGTAGTTGGAGCATAAGACCCATCTACTGCTACATTTGTATTCCCTTTTTTAATAGTGAGATATCTTGCTACCCCTTTTTCGACGGAACTCATCAAAGCGAATCCTGACAATTCCCCGGGAACTCCCAGACCTATGATCAAGCCACCTTTGAAAGAAGATTTAGTAAAGTTTTCATTTAAAACTATTTGGTTGGTTCCTATAGGACCTGGATATAAACCTAAGCCATGTAATCTGGATAGCTCTCCATCCAGTTGCCTGTCTATAGCAAGTTCTGTAGTGAGAATAGCATCAAACTCGAAGTGGCCGGCAAGCACCGGATATTTTGCATATTTTAAATCTCCATGGCTTACGGTGACAAGAATTGGCTTTACTTCCTGCCATTTTTCCTCCACCTCTTCCACTCCCAAAATGGTGTTCAATACATTCTCTTCGCTGATATCAAACACTTCAGTTTCTGTAGGTGCAAAATCCTTTTCTTCCCCACGTGTCTTTGGAAGGCTATTTTGCAACCTCTTAGTTTTACCATATATCAGCAAATCTTCTATGCCTGCAAATAGATTCTGCTCCTTGGAAAGGCCACCGTGAGACACATTTGCATAGTATACTTGATTCTTGTCATGAAATGCCTTTGGAATCCCAGACATCCAAGTCACACTTTCATCCCCTGCATTCGTAGCGTAAAAAACCAACTCCCCATCTTCAATATCAAGATTGGAAATGGTAAAACTTTTCTTTCCACTCTGTCCGGCTATGTAAGTAATATTAGAATAGTCTATTGAATCTGCCTTTTCCAAAACTTGCTGCTGATGCTTCCCAAATTCATCCAGCACTTTGGAAGAAGGGATCGGCCAAGATTCATCTCCAGATGCAGCACGCATTCGCTCCCACAGTTTTCGGTCAGAGAAATCATGTCTGCTATTATTACTGATAGGTAGGAGATTTAGAATACCTGGGAAATTACAGAAGACCTCCAGAAGCTCTTTGGTAGAATGTCGGATGTCTATTTTGCCAAGTAGCCGTATCAGGCTATCCTTGCCAAATAGCACGTAAGGAATTCGGTAAGATCCCCCAAGAGGAGAACCTAAAAACACTGCCCTAAATCCTACGGAGTTATTTAGTTTCTTCCATGTATCTCCGTGATAAACTATAAAATCCCGTACCAAAACACCTCCCATGCTATGGGCAACGATTTTAATCGGCTGGTTAAAGCTTAAAAGTTCTTCAATTTTATTACTGAAATCTTCAGCACTTTGCTTTAAGGAAATTCTCCAGTCAAACTGAAAGGTGACTATATCATATGTCTCGGATAGTTTATCGCCAAGTTTGCCATAAGAGGTTTTAATTAAAGAATGGGCAGAGAGATTACTCTTAATAGTAGAATCATACGCTAAATTTTTTAATTCTCCTTTCAGGAAACGCCAATAGTTTATCCATAGCAGTTCGTCCTTTTCCCCGATATTTGATCCCATGATTCCAGGAATGATGATAGCGATCGGGCGATTTCCAGAAACCTTGTCTTTTTTATAAACCCCAATTTCTATAGCGCCCCTGTCTTTATCACCCAGTTTCAGTTCAAAACTATCCGGAACATCGCCCACCTCGGCTGCCAATCCCGACACCAATGCCTTGACAGTATCTGGATTAGAGAAGTATTTAAAGTGATTAATAACACCACTCTTCTGAATGTACACCGCTACATTGCCAGAGGAACGTCTAGCTCCCCATTTCATACTTTCAGTATCTACTACCAAGTCATTTTTCTTCATAAAGAAAAACTTACCGAGTATGACCACCAGCGTCTTAAAACTCATGCTTAATTCACTGCTTCCTCCCACCACAAAAAGTGGAAAATTGATTTCAATATTAGAAGCCTGATAGTTTATCGCTTTGATAAAAGGCGAATTGGGATTCATAGCTTCCAAGCCAGGCAAGACATCTATATCGTCTTTGCAGGCTACAGCCTCCATAATAAACTCCTTGAACGCTACAAAAATCGGATTACCCACATGTCCCACTGATAGACCCAGCAAATTGAAGGTAACGTTTAAAAAAATATTGAGTCGGTTTGAGGCCAGCGTAGTGCCATTGGCTGGGCTAGCCACACGCACCATAGTTCTCACTGCGATTTTTTTTGCTTGAAGAACGTCTCTGATCTGTTTGATTGTATCTAAGTCGGAATCCCGTTCATGCTTATCCAAAAGGGCTTTCTCCACTTCATCAAATCCTTCTGCATTCGTTGAAAATCTGGCCAATAAATCCGCTAACAATCCGCCTCTCGAATGGCTCAAAAGGTCCAGTTGTATTCCCGATGGAAGGCTCTGGACCAGTTCAAGAATATTTTCCAGTGGACTTGAAGTCAAAGTCCTATGCTGAAAAGCAATGAGATGCTGTTCCCCATACTTTTTGATCAACTTCTTCCATTCTTCAGAGTCCCTTAACTCACCAAATGAACTGGCAGTAGATGATCCTGTGCCATGAAGCAAAAGTAAATGTCTACTATTCACATCTAATACAGCTTCTTTGTCGCTATTGAACTTTAGAGGCCGAAGCTCTATTTCAGGGGAGCAGGCAGTCAATAAACCATGCTGGACGTTCTTGAAATTCTCGCCGGTAAAAGCTAACTGCTTATCTTCAAGATTTCTGGCTAAATCCCGAATTTTAGGTTGGATAACCTTCTCTTTCACAAAGACTTTTAACAGCTTAATTCCTATCTTATTAAATACTCCTCGATCCTGCACATCTGATTCCAACTCATGCGGCAGATAGAGTTCATCTCCACCCGCAGAGCGCTTTACTTCTAGCGGAAAAAGTGTTTTGATGGTCTCATTATCACCCATCCAGACGGTTTCATCTTCAAAATCAAACTCGATAATGTGGTTTTCATCCAGTTCGAGGACCTGCTCAGGTACATCTCCTCTTGTGGGGCTTTCTATTGTATATGCCTGATCAAATCTGTAGAGTTCAAATCCACTGTCGTCATTTTTATGAAATGAAGAATGATCCTGTCCTTTAAGTTTAAGTTTTAAAATGGCCATGGTTAAAAATTATTAGGTTATGGGTAAACTTTTCATTAAAAATCACAGTGACACCATTTAAAAATTAATGCGTCAACTGGATAAAATTGACATGAGATGTGAAAAAAAACACCTCAAAATTTCCAAAAACGTTTTCAAATCAAAGACTAAAAATCAAGTCGATTCAATGTGAAAACTCTCTACAAATTAAAATTTATTGACTGAAAAAAAATCATTAACCCCAAATAATCTGGGACTTAAGAGAAATTAGCCAGAGAACGACTAACTGAATTGCTATTCACATCTAGCAGTAACACACTAAAACGACAAGGACATCTTTCTTAGTGTTATCAAAAAATTCCTGTAAATAAAAAGGCGGAAGAAGCAAGATTCAAAATCACCAGATCAAATGCTCTACATAATTACTTAAAAACAAACTCCCCTTAAAATTTAATCCAAGGGGAGTTTTTATTAGTATTGGAAGATAATTTTATCTTTTCTCGTAAGCAGGTCTCGCAGGTACTTTAAAGCGATCGCTACTATTGAGTAACCTCATCACTTCTTTTATCGCCGCTTCCAATTGAGCATCGGTTCCCTTAGCGAGGCTTTCGAAATCTTCAACTACTTCAATGTCCGGGTCTACACCATGACCCTCTTTAAACCAAGTGCCATCCGGATCATACATCCTAAAAGTTGGTACTGTCACTGACCCACCATCTATTAGGCTAGGTGCTCCTGATATACCTATCAATCCTCCCCATGTACGCGTTCCGATCAATGGACCAATCTCACGCTTACGGAAGTAGTCCGGGAATGCATCGCCCCCGGAACCGGCAAAGCCATTAATCAGCATCACCTTTGGCCCGAAGTTACCAGACGGAGGCCAAGCCCAATCCTGTCCGTCTCTCACTGCCCAAAATGCCAGAGGCTCGCGGTCAAGCAATTCCACGAAGCGATCCGGAATCTGACCACCATTGTTAAATCGCTCATCGATGATCATCCCTTCTTTTTCCATCTGTCCGTAGAACTGACGGAAAAGCTCATTCTGCCCATCGACTCCGGTACTTGGCACGAAAATGTAACCTATTCTACCTTCAGTAGCTTCCTCCACTCTTTTTCGGAAATCGTTGATCCATGCAAGGTTTCTTAGCCTGGCTTCAGATCCCAATGGTTCTACCAAATAGGTCTTTGCGCCAGACATAGAAGCGGAGCTATTCACTGTGAGCTGTACTGTCTTGCCCGCCAAACCCTGAAGTGCTGCATAGATTGATATATTTGGATCAATTGGCTGACCGTTAATTGCTAAAATATAGTCACCTTCTTTAATTTCCACACCAGATTTAAGCAGTGGAGATCTAACTTCTACATCCCAAGGAGCACCCTGAATTATTTTTTCGATTCTATAAGCGCCATTTTCAAGTTTGAAATTAGCTCCCAAATATCCTACGGATAAGGAAGGTCCAGAATCCAAATCTCCCCCGTTGTTATAAGTATGCGAAGCGTTCAGCTCAGCGATCAAATCTCCGATGATGATATTAACATCACGTCTTGATCCTGCCTGCTCCACTAAGTCACCATAGCGTTTGCGCATCAAATCCCAATCCACTCCATGCATATTCGGGTCATAAAAGTAATCCCGTTCGAATCTCCAGACATCATTGAAGATCTGCTTCCATTCTTCCGCAGGGACCACCGTCATCTGCATATCTCCAAGTGGAACTGTGTCCTCTATCTTTTGTCCAGGTGCAGGATCGATCACAGCAAGTTTCCCCTGGGAGAAAACCATCACTTTACTACGATCAGCGGAAAGGGAAAATCCTCCTATTCCATCTATCACCGTCTTCGATTCTTTCTCTTCAAAATCATATACCTGAAGGCTACTTTTAGAGTCATCGCCTGCGCCTGTATTTGGATATCGTACGTAGAGCAGTTTCCCTTCTAGAGATGCCAAACTGCCAATATTTCCGGTAGGGATATCCAGCATTTCTATTCTGTTTTCAAAGGACAACGTTTCAAAATCAACTTCTTTTAACGTCTCATCTTTTTTCTCCTCTTTCTTCTCCCCTTCCTTATCTGTTTTTTCCTCTTCTACTTTGATCTCATCATTTTGCAAAGAAAACAGGGGAGAAATTGACTGATTCAGCGTACCTACTGCAATTCCGGTAGTATTGGAATAGATAAACGTATTGTCTATATCTGAATATTGGGGATCGAAATTACGGTTTGTGGTGAAGAAGAGGTAGTTTCCATCTTCGCTGAAGGTCGGACTTTGATCCGAGTAGAATCCTGAAGTGATCTGAACTGCCTTATTCTGCTTTATGTCATAAAGATACAGTGCTGAAGTGGCTCGGTTATTCTTAGACAGACTATAAGAAAAGTATCTGCTATCCGATGACCAACTTACAGTAAAACTCTGGAGATCACCCTCAAACATATACTTGCCTTGATCAACAACGGAGACTGCACCTGAAGTAACATCGATAAGCATCACTTCCATTGCCTGATTTACAGTCACAATCTTTTTACTATCCGGTGACCAGAAGATGTTATAGCCAAATCCATTCTGGAATTTGGTAAGCGTTTTAATCTGATTATCTACCCCTAAAGTCTTTGTGGTTAGCTGATATTCTCCTGTGGCATCAGACCAGTAAGCGATCTTTTTTCCATCGGGAGCAATCTCTGGATAGCGCTCGGCTAACCCGGATGTGTTGGTAAGATTGGTTACAAAACCTTTCTTGGCAGGCAAATTAAAAATCTCTCCACGAGCATTAGCAATTACCCGATTACCATCAGGAGAAATGCTAGCTGACATCATGTCTGACTCTACGCTCACGATTTTAGGAAGCTTTGCCTTCTGATCTGAGATAATCTGTACTTCTACTCTTTTAGATTGCCCAGATGAAATGTCATATAGGTACAAGCTCCCCCCTGCTTCAAAAACTATTTCCTTTTCGCTGTTGGAAGGAAAAGTGATATCAAAATCCTTAAACTCGGTGAGTTGCGTGTTCTGCTTGGTTTTCAGATCATATTTCCAAAGATTGTTTCTTCCCTCAGGTCCATTGTCTGACATATAATATACAGCATCACCAATCCACATCGGGAGTTCATCGTTTGCGGCATTGGTCGTAATATTTTCAGTTTTATAACCTTCCAAGTCAAAAAGCAGGATATCCGGCGCCGTACCCCCTCTATATCTTTTCCAGTTTCTATTTACCCGGCTTCTATCGGTATAGGCAAATCGTTTGCCGTCAGGTGAATAGGAAGCAAACTCCCCGTAGGGAACCGGAAGTTTGGTAGGCAGTCCTCCGGTAACTGGTACGGTATAAAATTGTGAAAAACGCTCTTTTCCGCTTTCGCGACCTGAGGTAAAAAGAACAGCTTTGCCATCAGGTGTCCAGCCCTGCACATAATCCGGCATACCATGATAGGTAAGGCGTGTAGGAACTCCACCTGAGGTGGGCATTATATAGACGTCATAGTTACCATTATAATTTGCCGAAAAAGCGATCTGCGTACCATCCGGCGAAAATCTAGGATACATTTCCGGCCCCACAGGTGAAGTGAGTCTCTGAGCGACTCCTCCTTGCTTTGGCACCACCCAGATATCATCTCCATAAGTGAACGTGATTTGGGATTCAGACACATCAGGAAGCTGCATGAGTCTGGCATCTGTCTGTGCTTGGCTAAATACAGGAACTGTCAATAATGACAAACCAAAAATAAGTTTTCTCATATTCATTATTACTTGGATTAATTATTCAAAAGTTTAAATGCATTGAGCAAATATGTTTCCGGCCTAAATTCACTTGACTTCCAGTCTTTACGAAAATTATTTATCGGCCAGAAAATTAATGAGGTCTAGTTTTAAATATAGAAAAAACAGTACCACCGATACAGAATCCTTTTAAGTGATTGATTTAAAGTAAGGTAAAATATAGAATCTAAAAACTATATGTCTCAATAGTGAACACTAATTATGTCCGTATTCAATCAATGATTACAAACAGATAAAATATTCGAGCAACTTCTTCGTCTAGAATTCAGAATAATTTATCAGATCTTATTAACTCCAGCATCTTGGCTTTACGAATTCTCCCGATAGTTTTCCTTTTCCTTAAAAGTACTGTTACTCTGTCGCAAACCTGGATTCCATCAGATTATAATCGTTTCACTCCACAGCAGTTTTTTCAGCTTGCAGCTGTAAATCAAACCATCAATTACAAAAAACTTGATCGGGGTTTATTGCAAGCCGCTATGTTCTACGTGACCAATGAAGAGCGGATAAAATTTGGGCTTAAACCCTTTAACTATTCAAACACAATAGAAAAAGTAGCCTCTGAGCATGCAAATGACATGGTCGTTTATAACTTTTATTCACATGTCAGTAGAGTAAAGGGCAAAAAGACCATCGGTGAGCGATTTGCTCTCGAGGGAATAAAACGAATGCTGATAGGAGAAAATATCAGTTCTAGTATAGGCTTACAATATCAAAATGGAAGGCAGATAAATATACCAAAAAGCGGAGGCATGTATACTTATGCAAACGCCAAAAGGGAAGTAATACTTCCTCACACCTATTTAAGCTACGCCAGAGAGGTTGTGTTACTTTGGATGAATTCCCCTTCACACAGAAAAAGCATATTGAATCCTAATTTTGATGAGCTAGGTTGTGGAGCTCAAGTATATAATAATCGGGAGTCTCAAAACGTCCCCTATTTTATGGGTGTTCAGTGCTTTGGAAGTGCAAAGTAAGATGCAATTCAATTTCTAATTGAAACTGAAGTTTGTAAATGATGTAAGTAATTGGGTTTTTTATTGTATTCCCTTATCAATTTCAGGAAATTACATCAAACAAACTTTATTATGATGTTAGATCAACTGTTAACTATGGCAGAAGGGCCGCTTCAGGAAATGCTCGCCGGAATGAATCAAAACAAGGCCGGGTCATCTGCCTCAGCATTAAAGGAAACCATCACATCAACTGTACAAAAGCAAGTTGCATCTGGCGACCTTTCCGCTATAAAGGAGATGTTTTCTGGGAAAGAAACTTCACCAAATGCTCCTGTGATCAATAATTTACAAGGCGATGTTTCAACAGGCTTGATGGATAAGCTAGGTATATCCAAAGAACAGGCAATGGGAATAGCTGCAGCTGCACTTCCCATGATTATGAACTTCTTCAACAAGCGGGTGAATGATGCTCCTCAGGATAATAACGATATCCTATCTTCTGTAATTTCTTCCTTACAAGGTGGACAAGGAAGAATTAATACTGGTGATCTTCTAGGTTCTCTGCTTGGCGGAGGAAAGGGTGGATCGGATTTAGGAGGATTAATGGACTTGGGAAAGAGCTTATTTAAATAAATTTTTCAATTGAAGAAAAGTAATACCTCTTTTCTCGATAATGTAATCAAAATAGCTGGAGGAGATAAATCGGACGATAAAAAGATTGCCAAGATCACATGACTAGGAAAAGAACAATTGTCTGCTTTTGAAAGTATTCTTGGCGAAGACACTGTGAATGCCTACCGTAAGTAAATAAAGAAACAGACAGGACCATTAAGACGAAAATATACACCGTCAAAATTTGACCTCTAATCAATTATACATCAACTACACTAATCATGAGCAAATTAAAATTTATCCTAGGTTTCGTGCTGTTATTGGTGCTATCCGTAAATTTGAATGCACAGACTATTCCATCCGTTAAATCTCCTAAAATGAACATTCCCGAGGTGGATTTATCCTCTCAAGTATTGGGAATCCTCAATAACACAGATGATCTTGAACTTAATTCTGACCAGAAAGACAAGCTAACTAAGGACAATTCAAGCTTCGTAGATCAAATGATGGACATCAGCAAAAGCGGAAAGTCTGATGAAGATAAGAAAGCTGCATTTCTTGGTTTGAAGAACGACAGAACTAAGTTCCTTACTAGCTTATTAGGAAACGATTTATTCAGAAAATATTCAGGACAGATTCTAAAATCAATCGGTCCACTCAAAAGTAAACTTGGGCTAGCTGCGTTAGCTTTTTAAAGGATTTTCACTTGAAAAAGTAAAGCCATGGAAGATGATTCCATGGCTTTTTCCATTTATAAAAACCCTTCAAACCTCTCCGAATGGCTCGCAGATTTTAAATCAAAATTGAAATATCCTTACACTTTTGGTAATTCCCATCCATTATGGTAATGCGCTTTGATCAATTGATTCGCTTCAGAATCCGTAAACTGATTTTTACCAGCATCCCAATAGACTTTCTTGCCGGTCTTATAAGCGATATTTCCCATCTGTGCATTGATCGCAGCAATACTGCCTGTTTGGATAGCACAGTTTAATATGCTTGGATCATTTGCTTTCACTGCCTCTATAAAGTTCTTCGCATGATGATCAAGTGCATTTCCTACCCCAGGAGTGTGAGCCACTTCCTCCACTTTAGGAACGCGTTTACCATCAATTGTCTCCGTTTCAGGTATCACCTTCCATCCTCCTCTATTCACTACCAAAGTTGCATTGTTTCCGATAAATGCTATTCCTTCTGTAGTACCATAATTCCCACCATCTATACCTGTGGCATGTTCCCAAAGCATGTTGAACCCATCGTATTCATAAACAGTCTGAAGGGTATCTGGGGTCTCGGAGGCGTCATCTGGGTATGCAAATTTACCTCCGGAAGCCATTACCGATTTTGGTGCAGACACTCCCATTGCAAACAATGCAATATCTATCTCATGTACTCCCCAGTCAGTCATCAGACCTCCTGCATAGTCCCAAAACCATCTGAAGTTAAAATGGAAACGGTTTGGATTAAATGGTCTCTCAGGTGCTGGCCCAAGCCACATCTTATAATCCACTCCAGCTGGAGCTGGCCCGTTTGGCAGTACAGGAACAGGCTTCATCCAGCCTTGATAAGCCCAGCATTTTACCAACCTAATTTGCCCCAACTTCCCTGACTTCACATAATCAATCGCCTGGGCATATTGCGATCCAGATCTTTGCCACTGTCCTACTTGAACCACTTTTCCGTAACGCTCCTGGGCTTTCACCATCAGTTGGCATTCCTCAATCGTGTTGGCGATAGGTTTTTCTACATACACGTTTTTACCGGCAGAAACAGCATCACACATTATCAGGCAATGCCAATGGTCCGGAGTTCCGACGATTACTATATCAATGTCAGGATCTTCTAAGAGCTTTCGGTAATCTTTGTATTGTTTTGGCCTGGTCCCTCGGAGTTTAAAAACATCTTCGGTACGCTGTTCTAGCACGCTCTGATCAACATCTGCCAAAGCCACACAATTCACTTCAGGCAATTTCAAATGTGCACTCATGTTGGACCATCCCATTCCTTTACAGCCAATTAGACCATAATTCAGTTGATCAGATGGTCTTACTTTTCTGGTAAATCTTCCAAAATCAGCCGCGGTCAACATACTTGGCAAGCTAAGTCCCGCTCCGACCAGCATGGTGTTTTGGATAAATCTTCTTCTTGATGACATATCTTTTGGGTTATTGTTTATTGAAAAAGGTACAAAAAAAGAGTAGCTAATTAAATAACTACTCTTTTTGCATTAGACTATTTTACAGTTCCCGAACCCAGATATTTCTAAATCTTACTGGGTTTCCATGATCCTGAATTTTGATAGGCAATTTCTCAGGATGCTCCTTGTAGTTTGGAATACCGATATACTCGGTTGGACCTTTTAGGATCACATTGTTTTGAACCAAGACTCCGTTCATAAGCAAGGTAACTGTGGCTGGAGAAGTTAAAATACCATCTTTGTTAAAGCGAGGAGCTTTGAAAATGATATCGTAGTAGTTCCATTCCCCGGCCGGTCTTAGCGCCATTGCCAAAGGAGGATGCTGCTTGTAGATACTTCCTGCCTGTCCATTAGTATAGGTCTTGCTTTCATAGCTGTCCAACACCTGTACTTCATACAGTCCCATCAAGAAGAAACCTGAATTACCACGTCCCTGACCTTCACCCACAATCTCTGTAGGTGCAGACCATTCTAAATGGTATTGTGCATCACCAAACGGTATCTTACTTTGAATGTCCCCTTTACCTTTGGTGACTACCAATTCACCATTTTCAATGGTCCATTCAGCTGGACCATTGCCTTCCTTCGCACTCACAAAACCATTTAAGCTAGTACCGTCAAAAAGAACTATTGCATCCGAAGGAGGTGCAGTATTGTTTGCTCCTGGAGTTACTTTAGGAGGAACAGGAGTATAAAACTCAGTTGCCTCAGGCTTCATTGGGGGTGGTGTTTTTTCTTGCGCAATTGCTAAAGAACTAATGCTCAATGCACTTGCAGTCACTGCCAGTGCCAATATTCTATTTTTCATACAATAGACTTTTAGGATTTATTATTAAAGCTGATAAATTAAGTCAAATCAGACTAAACATAAAACCATTGGTGGATTTTAAGTTGTCATGCGGATTCTCTTTAGTATTTTCCACAAACCAAAAATCTATGAAAAAACCATTACTTAGCCTTTTTGCAACATTTTTTATTTCCCTTTCAGGCTTTACTCAGTCAGCCTATTATTTTCCGGAAGAAAGCTTTGACCCCAGCATTCCCTCTCCTGAAGAATTCCTCGGATATCCCATAGGTGACTGGCATACCCGATATGACCTAATTGTAAAATATTTTGAAAAATTGGACGAAATCAGTGAGCTTGCGGAATTAAAAACCATTGGCTACACGCATGAGCACCGTCCTAAAGTCATCCTGACCATTGCTTCCGCTGATCACATGAGTAATTTGGAAGAAATCAGAAAAACTCAAGTTCAGCTGGCGGATCCAAGTCAGCCAAAACCGGATGTAAGTGCTATGCCGGCAATCATTCATCTGGGATACGGGGTACATGGAAATGAACCTTCCTCAGCCGAAGCAGCGATGCTGTCCGCTTATTGGTTGCTTGCTTCACAAAGTGAGCTGGCGAAAAATCTCCGTGAAAATTCCGTTGTTCATTTCGACCCTACTGTCAATCCTGACGGCCGTGATCGCCATAGCCTATGGGCAAACAGCAACAAGGGCTTTCCTCCTGTGTCTGATCCCCTAGATCGTGAACATAACGAAGCCTGGCCAGGTGGAAGAACGAACCACTATTGGTTTGACCTGAATAGAGATTGGCTTCCTTTGGCACATCCAGAATCTCAGGTTAAAATAGCATGGTATCATGAGTGGTACCCAAATGTGACGACCGATTTTCATGAAATGGGAACTGACGGCACCTACTTTTTTGAACCTACGAAGCCTTATGGCAGCGAAAATCCGGTAGTGCCACGAAAAAACTACGATGATATTAACGTTCGTTTTGCGGAATACTTCGCAAAATACCTAGATGAAATCGGAAGCTTGTACTGGACCAAAGAAGTGTTTGATAATAGCTACCCAGGCTACGGCTCCACTTATCCTGATATACAGGGCGGATTAGGTTTGGTATTTGAGCAGGCAAGTAGCCGCGGACATCTTCAGTCCAGTCAGCGGGGGAATATCAGTTTTGCTTTTACCATTAGAAACCATGTAAAAAGCTCCATTGCTACCATGGAAGCAGGACTGGACAACAGAGTGTATATGCATGACTACTTGCGCGAATTCTTTGAAACTGCTGTATCAGAGGGAGCCAAAGATCCTGTAGAAAATTACGTTTTCGGAGATGAATACGACGAGAGCCGCAATAGGCTATTTGTAAAATTTCTATTGGATCACAAAATCGATGTGTATCAAAACACAGCCAACATCAGCTCAGGAGGTTATGATTTCAAAGCCGGCAAATCCTGGATCGTACCTACTTCCCAGCCGCAGTATAGAATGGTTCGGACCATGTTTGAAGATGTGAAAGAATTTGCTGATTCAGTATTTTACGATGCATCAGCCTGGACCATGGCCCGAGCTTACGGAATGCCATTTGCCCCATCGGCTTCTGTCAAAACCGGTGATAAGATTACAGAAGCAACACTTAACATTTTCGATTTTCCTACTGAAAGAGCTTATGCTTACCTGATCGATTGGTCAGATCACTATGCTCCAAAGATGCTTTTTGATCTATTGGAAGCGGGCGTTCATGTTGAAATAATTAATCGTCCTTTCACATCAAACACCCAGGACGGAGAAATTCAGTTTTCCGCAGGAACACTGATGATTCCTACAGGTTTTCAAAAATTAGACGGCGACGATGTAAAATCCACAGTTGAAAAGCTAGCCAAAGAAAACAATCAAAAGATCTATGCCACTACCTCTGGAATGAATGTGGAAGGAATTGATTTGGGATCTAATCTGGTAGGCGCAGTAACTCAACCAAAAGTAATCATGATTGTAGGAGATGGGGTATCTAGCTACGAAGCTGGTGAGATATGGTACCTCATGGATTCTCAGCTCGGTATGCCTATATCAAAAGTTAATTCAGATGATATGGGCAGAGTAAACCTATATGATTATACAACTTTGATCTTACCGAGTGGAAACTACAACTCTTTCTCAGAAGGCACCATTGCACATCTGAAAGATTGGATTTCGCGGGGTGGAACCGTGATTTCTATGAAATCTGCCAGTCTCTGGCTAAATCAAAAAGGGATAATCAAAGAATCACTTGTAGAAATCAGTGAGGAAGAAAAAGCAGAAGAGCCAAAAAATCTTGCATTTGCGTTGGAGCGGGACTATGAGGGAGCTAAGTCAGTGGGTGGAAGTATCTATATGGCTAAGTTGGATTTGACCCACCCTATAGCATATGGATATCGTCGGGAGGAACTTCCCGTTTATAGAAATAGCAGCATCTTTATGAAACCTAGTGAAAACAAATACCTCACTCCTATCCGATATTCTGAAAATCCCCACTTGGGTGGTTACATTTCCAAAAGCAACCTAAATAAATTAACCCAAAGCGCGAGTGTAATTATATCTCCTGTAGGACGTGGCAGAGTTATCAATTTTTTTGATAGTCCTAATTTCAGAGGAGCTTGGTTCGGAACAAACAAGCTGTTTCTAAATGCAATTTTCTTTGGAGACTTAATGAATTAAAGTTTCTTTTAGATTAATAAAATCAAAAGCCATCCCGAAAATCGTGGATGGCTTTTGATTTTACAACGAATTATCGGGTATAGGTGAGAGTAATTTTACCTTTAATCTCTCCCGGCGGGGTGCTAAAAGTCACATCATGGACTGTTACCAACTCCTTCTCGGTGACTTTTAAAAGTTTATATTTTAATTGGTTTCCATTATCACTTCGAATAATCAAACTGTCATTCCGCAATTCCCAAATTCCATTACCATTGTCATAATCATCGACCAATTTCTCATAGGTACCATCATCCTTGATTATGAATTTGCTATGAAGATGTTGATCCAAGCCACCATTTACAGTGGCAACCAAATCCGGACCCTCAGTTCTCTGAAAAAGAAAATCACTTCCACTCCAAGAACCAATTAATGTATCCTCAAGCCCCCCGTTACACGAAAAAAAACTAGCACACAAAAGCACGAGTAGAAAGCCAGAAAAAAAATAGCCCTTATTAAGTTTAGAGTTCATAGCGATAATTGCTTATTTGATTTATAATTAATGATATCAGAAGGCCATTCCGGTATGAAATCCCACGGTTTAACTCCCATTTTCTCTCCTATCATCACTAGAAGTTTTTCATATAGAATAAATAAACTAATCCTATAATGTGAAATTCTCATTATTAATGCATAGGAGAATTACTCATCATAAATTGAAATTACGAGAATTATCCAGACTGCGACTTAATATGTTTGAAGAAACATTAATTCTATCAAAAACATGCTGTTCGTCGTGGAAGCAAACTATTTTCAAAAGAAACAAAAAAAAACACCTAAGGAATCCTCAGGCGTTTTTCTGACTAAACTTAACTACTTATAATTTAAACTCGATTGGTAACTTCATTCTGGTGCTGACTCGCTTTCCGTCTATCTCTCCGGGAGTCCATTGAGGAGAATCCGAAACTACCCGAAATGCTTCTTCATCGCATCCACCACCGATGCCCCGTAAAATCGAAACGTCACTGATGGATCCATCTTCTTTGACCACGAAATCCACAAACACCTTTCCTTCAATACCTTTTTTCTTAGCTGCCTTCGGATACTTTATGTTTTGTCCTAAATAGGACATTAACCCTTCCATTCCACCATGTGGTACCGGCATCTTATCTACTTCTTCATACACAATATTATTTTGCGCAAAAGCAGCTTGATTGGGAAGAGCAGCAAAATAAAGCAAGGCTATGACAAAGAGAGTCACTGCTTTTTGTGAGAAATTTATGCTAGATAGTTTCATATTTAGTTTTTAGTTTGGAAGTGTTTTATTAAACTCTCCATATCCCGTGATACATTGATTTATGGAGATTTTGTCAGATGCAATTATGATTTAATATCCGACAACCACTATTTTATCAACGTCGTTTGGAGCTGAAGCAATAGGCTCTTCCTTTTTCTCACTCCCGTCCAACTTAAATCGTATAGGCAGCCTCATTCGTGTATTTATTGCCTCACCATTTTGCTTACCAGGAATCCAATCAGGAGCATTTTCTACCACTTTAATTGCCTCTTCATCAGCACCTGCACCAATCCCTCTAAGAATTTCTACATCAGAAATTGCCCCATTAGAATTCACAACAAAGACTACGATTACAGTTCCTTCAACGCCCATTGATCTAGCTTCCGCTGGGTAAGACAAATTTCTACTCAGGTACATATTCCAACCTTTCATTCCCCCTGGAGGCTCGGGTTGATCTTCTACTACGTCAAAAATTTGTTGGCCATCCTTAGCTAATTTTCTTGCATTTAAATCAGCAGGACCTATTTTCACTTCTTTAGATTCACCAGCCATAGTCGGCCCTTCTATGTCTTCTTCCGGCGTAATTTCGCAGGAGAAAACAAAAAACAAAGCTGCCAATACCGGAATTGCAAGCAAAAACCTGCGCATTTCCTTTCTTTGGGATTGTGGTTTACTCATCATAATAATTCTCTTTTTTGTTTGAAATTGATTAAAATTATTCATGAAGTGCCAGCCTTGTCCTCCTGTGATCATCTGTAGTAATAGCCCGGAATATTCTTTTTTTGAATAGGAAGAAGTGACTCCCTGATCAGCCTGATATTCGTGCACTTCCCTCAGGGATTTTTCAAATAGGTAAATAAGTGGATTGAACCAGAAAATGATTTTGGCAAATTGCACCATCAACAAATCCCAACTGTGCTTCAATCGAACATGCATAGATTCGTGAAGGATAATTTGCTTTTGCTCAGATCTATTGGGATCATAATCCGGTAGTAGAATGTAACTGAAAAATGAAGCTGGGATAAACTTAGGATGCACAGCAATCCAATAATCCTGATATTGCATCAGTCGGGACTTGCCAAGCAATCTCTGCGAAGTGAAAAAGCCCAGAATTAAGTGAACAGTCATCACTACCACTCCAGCCAAATAAGCGTAGAACAGCACTTCTTGCCATGTGAATACAGTTACTTCTTCTGCTACGTCATTCCCTACCAAAAATTCCGGAAGCACTACCTCCCCTATACCAGTGGAAATAAGTCCAAAATTAAAAGACAGCATAGGAATGATAAAGGAAAGCACAAGCATACTGATCAGGATCACCCGATTCAATGTGAAGAATGTGAGTTCACTCAAAACAAGTCGGTAGAAAAGCACCGTGATAGCAACGCAACAGCTTGCTTCGGCCAAATAAATTAAGATTGCATTCATTACTCTGTGGGTTTGTCCATGTCATCGATAATCTTCTGTAAATCTTCAATTTCCTTATCGGAAATCTTATTTTCCTTCACCATGAATGAAAGAAAATTCCCCACCGAACCCTCGAAATAATGTTTCACCAATTGATTCACGCTCTTTTTGCTGTATTCAGCCTGGGAAATCAATGGAAAATACTGGTGTGTGGTGCCGTAAGCTTTATGATCCAGATAGCCTTTTTTCTCCAATAGTTTAATAGAAGAAGCCAGTGTAGTGTAAGGGGGCTTTGGATCAGGAAGTTCTTCAAGTACATCCCGGACAAGCGCTTTTTCAAGTCTCCAAAAAATCCGCATTATCCTTTCTTCGTTGCTGTTCAATTCGTTCATACCTCCAATATAGTAACGAATTTTTAATAATTCTACGAATTTTTCGTAAATATTAAAATCTACAGATTATTTAGCTTAATAAAGTCTTCGATTGCGACTTATAGAATGCTGAGATTAAAATCCTAAAACGAAAACGACTTCTTATAACACAAACATAGAGAGGCTACTTACTAAAAGATTTCTTGAGCTAATCCTCATTGGGTTCTATAAAAACAGTTCGGCTAAGAACTGATGAAACATTGAAAAATCCCAAGACATCCGAGTCTCCATTGATTACCTTAATATTTGAGTCGGGGTTTTGTGGTGGCGGGGAAAATAGTCCACCGTCATTATAAAGTAAATTAACCAGTTGTGAAAGGTACTCATAGGAGCTTTCATTCATTCTGAAGAGCTCCAGCCGCACTTTATCTCCTTCATCAAATGAATAATTCAATTCCAGACCTTCTTCAAAAAATTTCAAGCCAAACGTATCGTCAAAAAGCAGGTAATCATCACGGTCGTTTTTCAGAGTATCATTCTCAATCACTCTTATTCTGTAGTAGTTATTTTCATCAAAAGGAATCTCACCATACACCTTTATGTAATAACCTTCATCCCGGAAGAGCCTATCTTCCTGATATTCATATGTGACACTGTCAACAGTTGGCGGGGGTAAAAGTGTACCGGAAGATGTAAACTCGTTATCATTCCATAATACATGTAACTGATAAGACTCTCCGACTTTTGCCACATCATTTGAATAGATCGGCACATAGTTTTTAGATGTATTATTGAATACAAAAGGAATCTGAACTGATGATCCCGGTACACTGATATAAACCTGAGCATCTGAGACCACTTTAGTATCTACCGAATCAAAGTAATTTCTAGCCAGAGAAATATTTACCTGATTGTAATAGGAATCATCTGTCCAGGTAGCTTCAATTACAGGAATTTCATCGTCAATAGTTGCCAGTGGAAGATTTACTTCTTCCTGGCAGGAAAATGCCGCTAAGGCTAATATCACAATCCAAAATCTCCTCATATCAAAATTGAAAATTATAGGTGATAGATGGTAGGAAGGTAAACAAATACGTCATAACTATTCCTTGCCTGGTGGACACCACAGGTCCATCATCATCACTGTCGTATCTGAAGTCATCGTTGTAAATTTCTCTAAACTCATAGGCAAATGGATTTTTACGCCCATACAAATTATATATTGAGAAGTTCCAGCTTCCCTTCCACTTGCGCCCTTTGTCGGCATTTTTCCAAGTCACCGATGCATCCATTCTGTGGTAGTCCGGAAATCTATCTCTATTCCTAAAATCTGAATACAATGGAACCGATTGATAATCCAGGTCATACACACCTATAGGAAAAGAAACCGCCTGACCTGTGGTATATATAAAAGTCAATCCTGCTGACCATGAAGGAGAGAATTCGTGATTTAGCACCAGAGTAACATCATGAGGTCTGTCAAACCGGGGATTATATTTTTGTCCCAAGGAAATACCAGAAATCTTCCTCCACGTCCGGGAATACGTATACGCCAACCATCCGGTGGTTTTGCCCATGTTTTTCCTAAGCAAAAACTCAGCTCCATATGACCACCCATTTCCTGTGAGCAGTTCTGTTTCCACATTGTCAGTGAACAATACCTGTGCGCCATTTCTCAGGTCGATTACATTCCTTAGATCTTTGTAATACCCTTCCACAGAAACTTCCCAGCGGCTATCATTGATATTTTGAAATATGCCAAGGGAAACCTGATCGGACCTGACGGGGGGAACATAAGTCCCGCCAAGAATCCAGCGATCCACCGGAAGTCCCGCGGAGCTATTAGAGGCTATTTGTACGTATTGAAAATTGCGGTTGTAGGCAGCTTTTAATGATAAATTATCATTGATCAAATACCGAAATGCAATCCTAGGTTCCAGTCCTTGGTAGAACTTAATATTTTCTCCCGCCTCATAATTTAAAGTGTCTGTGATGCGGGCATCTGGATTTACTTCGTTTCCCTCGTAAATATATTCCACTCCTTTGCCTATTTGATTGAAAAACCCCCATCGAAGACCTGCTTCAGTACTGAGCTTTGGAGTGATTTCATAGGTAGCACCTATAAAAGCACTATTCAACAAACCGTTTTTGGGATTGGTGGTAATTGGCTCTATGCTGCTATCGGATGCTGGGTTTAATTCTATAGGGGCAAAATGATACAACTGATTTTGAAATCCCCAATAACTTTGAAATTTATCACTTGGCAAATAGGTCCAAACTGCTTTTAGACCCGTTTCAGAAAGTTTGTTTCTCCATTCAAACCCTGTATCCGGATCATCAAATTCTACTCGGTAATTGTATCTCGAGTGGTATGCCTGAAGATCAAAAAACAATCTCTCACTACTCGTCCTACTCCACTGAGCTGAAGAAATCCAATTTCTCCATCCCAAACCAAACTCATCATCCAAACCCAAATAATCACTCCCCTCATAGCTGGATATAGTAAGCTTATCTTTTTCTCCCAAGACAAACGCCAGTTTCCCACTCAAATCATGGAAATTGAGTTTATTATTTTTGATATCCTCATCATTTGAAAGTTTTAAAAACACATCGGCATAGGTTCTCCTTCCGGAAATAATAAAAGTGGATTTATCCGAAAAAAGAGGTCCCTCAAGTGTCAATCTCGATGAAATGCTCCCTATTCCGCCCTCTCCATGTATCTGTGAATTGTTTCCTTCTCTCAATGACACATCGACCAAGGCCGAAAGCCTTCCCCCAAAAGAGGCGGGCATATTACCTTTATATAGCTCCACCCGATCAAGCCCGTCAGGATTAAAGACCGAAAAGAATCCGAAAAAATGTGAAGGATTATAAATGGGAGCGCCGTCCAGCTGCACCAGATTTTGATCTGCCGAACCACCTCTGACAAATAAGCCAGTGGTCCCCTCACCTGCAGTCTGCACTCCTGGCAGCAACTGTAAACTTCTAAGCAAATCTACTTCACCAAAAAGCGCAGGAATGTTTTTTATGGTTTCCATCGGCACAGATGCTTTTCCCATTTCCATACTTTTCACTTGCTCACCAGCCTTTCTCTCCTGAACTATTATTTCATCCAAAGAAACATCGGAAGGCTTAAGAAAAAATCGCTGAGGCTTACCAAGGTCTTTTGCAGTGATCAGACGTGACGAGGTTTCAAATCCCACAAAAGAAACGATCAGACGCATAGGCAGGGATTTACTCTTAATCTGAAAAGAACCATCCTCTCCTGAAATTACCCCAGAGCCCTGATCATTTTCCCAATAAACGCTAGCACCAGCTAGTGGCAAAGAATTACTCGCATCCAGCACTTCCGCACTGTAAAAGCTAGTTTCCTGGGCCATTACATTGGTAAATGATAAAATAAAAAGTAAGAGTAGGCTGAATTTGCGCATCTTCGTGGATGGCCTCATACGGTATGATTTAGAAGGATAACTCCAGAAGTAAAAGACTAGGGTTCCAAAACTAGACGATTCAGAACAATTAATGTTTGTTAATTTTCACGATCATTTGAAATTAGCGGTACTGCTTATATAATTCTCCCTTTCAAAGTAATCTTTATTTTATAATTTCAGGTCATGATTTGGGCATATCCGGACGTAAAACTCACCCTCTTGCTTGCCGGCATTTTCGGCTTGCTGTATTTTATTTATCTGTTTCGCTATTGGAAAATCAACCGTAAGCTGGAAGTACAGAAGCGCAGGTTATTTACCAAAGTGGTGATCAGAACTGTCTATTTTGTGCTTTTCCTGATTGCTTTTGCAGGACCTTCCATAGGTACTTCCATGAAAGAAATTCAGGAAGAAGGTAAAGATATTTTCATCGCAGTAGATCTGTCACAGTCGATGAATGCCTCAGATATTGGTCCCAGCCGACTTCAGCGCATCAAGTTTGAATTAAAAAACCTTACCAAAAGCTTCCCATCAGATAGAATTGGGTTGATCATTTTCAGCTCGGAAGCCTTCATGCAGTGCCCTCTCACATTCGATCAGAGTGTACTTCAGTTATACATTGATGGCTTGAATACCGGGTTGGTTCCCAATTTTGGAACTGACCTGAATGGACCTCTAAGAATGGCTGAAGAGAGATTTATGAATGACGAAAGCAACGAAGTGAAATCAAAATCAATTATTCTGATTTCCGATGGAGAAAATTTCGGGGATGACCTGGAAGATATTGGTTCCCGTCTGAATAGCGAAGGGATTAAAGTCTTCTCTCTTGGAATTGGTACTGAGGGAGGAAGCAGTATTCCTAGAGGAAATGGGTTGGTGATTGATCCGCAAACAGGTAAACCGGCGCAGACAGTCTTGGACCGAGGCCCTTTGCAGCAAATAGCTGCTGAGACCAATGGCCAATATTTCGAGATTTCTGACGAAGTTCAGGAAATTGGCGATTTAACTGCTGCATTGGAGCGAGTGGAAGGCGGAGTGACCGGATCCAGAATCGTGGAAGCTTCTGCCAATAAATATTTTTATTTTCTTCTTGCCGGCTTGGTTCTTTCTTTGCTGGACATGATGTTACCGATCAAAACTATCAAATTATAAATGAGCTGGAGTAAGCTAACCTTAGCAGTTTTTCTTCTGATTCCTGCATCTTGGACTAGAGTTTCCAGATTGAATTCCGCTATTGATCTGGCTGAAGAATCTTACGCCAAAACCGAATACGAGCAATCCATCGCAAATCATCAACTACTCATAGATGAATTTGGATATGCATCTCCTCAATTAGATTACAACCTAGGCTTGAGCAATCAATATTCGGAAAAGCCGGATGAGGCCGCTGGGTATTATGACAAGGCTTCCACAGCTGCAGACAAGACTTTAGCTTCTTTTTCCTTCAATCAGGGAGGAGTATTATTAGGAGACAAAAAGGAATACGAGCCCGCATTGAGCAAGTTTAAATCAGCTCTGATTCAGGATCCAAATAATGAGGTCGCACGCTACAACTATGAATTGCTGGCAAGGTGGCTGCAGCGGGATGAAGAGCGTAAAAATCAGGAAAACGATAAGCCCGAGCCATCTGAATTTGCGAAGCGCAAAAAAGCAGAAGCGGATCGGCTGGTGGAACAATTCCGCTTCAAAGATGCGTTGACCATTATGAATGATGCGTTGCAACAGGATGAAACAGTTGCCGCATATCAAGAATTTATGACCAGTCTTCAAGAAATCACTGAAATCGATGAGCAATAAAATTCTTATAATTCTGGGGTTTGCTTTCACATTAAGTACATCCTTCGCCCTAGCACAATCTTCCGGTGAGTATTTTAACCGGGCAGCACGCTCCTATGTCAAAACCGAAAAAGATCAAGCTCTCGCAACGGTAAACGATGGTCTGTCTAAATATCCTGGGGATTCTAAGCTTCAGGCGTTGAAAGAAAAGCTTGAAAAAGAACAGGAAGAGCAGGAGAAGCAAGATCAGGAAAACAAACAGAATCAAGACCAGCAGAATCAGGAAGAAAAGCAACAGCAAGAAGATCAAAAGAGTCAGGGCGAAGAGGGAGAGCAGCAGGAGTCCAAAGAGGACGGAGACAAAACCAATGAGGATAAAGCAAAAGAATCCCAAGCTGGAGATCCTTCTGAGCAAAGCGATGACAAGCCAGGAGAAAATGCCAATGATCAGATGGATGCTAATCTGGCTGATAAGCAAAAGGCTATGGAGGAATTTAAGGAAAAGCTGAAAGCCATGAACTTAACTCCTGAGCAAGCTGCACAGATCCTGGAAAGCATGAACGCCGCTGAGTTGCGATACATACAGCAAAACAAGAAAAAAGCCACAGAGAGACCAAAGAGAGGGATTCCTGACTGGTAAAATGTCTGATGTTGGATGACCGATGACCGATGAGCAATACATCGGACATTTTACATCGGTCACCAAACAATAACTAAACCCAAATAACTATGATTAAAGAAGTATATATTGTTTCCGCTGTGAGAACACCTTTAGGAAGTTTCGGCGGAAAACTGGCTGGATTGACAGCAATAGAATTAGGCAGCACCGCCATTAAAGGTGCACTTGAAAAAGCCAGCGTAAAATCAGAATCTGTTCAGGAAGTTTTTATGGGAAATGTGATTTCCGCTAATCTTGGACAAGCTCCTGCACGTCAGGCAGCCATAGCCGCTGGAATTCCTTATAACGTACCATGTACTACCGTGAATAAAGTATGTGCTTCAGGGATGAAAGCCGTCATGTTCGGAGCCCAGTCCATTATGCTCGGAATCAATGATGTAGTGGTGGCCGGTGGTATGGAGAGTATGTCGAATGTTCCTTACTACGTACCTAAAGCGAGATTTGGCTACAAATATGGCAATGCAGAATTTGTGGACGGACTTGTAAAAGATGGGCTTTTCGAAGTTTATTATAAATTCCCGATGGGAAACTGCGCCGACAATACCGCAAAGGAAATGAATATTAGCAGAGAAGCTCAGGATGCATATGCTATACAATCCTATCAGCGCTCTGCAGATTCCTGGGCAAAAGGCTATTTCAAAGATGAGGTCATTCCGGTAGAGATTATAGGGAGAAAAGGAGAAAGTATCCTTATAGATGAGGATGAGGAATATAAAAATGTAATGTTTGATAAAATACCTTCACTTAGGCCGGTGTTTGACAAAGAAGGAACTGTAACTGCCGCCAATGCTTCTACCATGAATGATGGAGCTTCTGCTTTAGTTTTGGTGAGCAAGGAAAAAGCAGAGGAATTGGGCTTGAAGCCTTTGGCAAAAATCAGAGGATTTGCCGATGCGGCAACTGACCCACTCTGGTTCACCACCGCTCCTGCTCTTGCCATCCCAAAAGCAATTCAACATGCTGGCTTAACTTCGGAAGACATAGATTTCTATGAAATCAATGAAGCTTTCTCGGCTGTAGCGCTTGCCAATCAAAAAGAGTTAAACCTGGATAACGATAAAGTAAACGTATTTGGCGGAGCTGTTTCTTTGGGACACCCGCTCGGAGCGTCTGGTGCCAGAATTATCTCTACCTTAAATTCTGTCTTGCATCAGAAAAACGGCAAGATAGGCGTAGCTGGAATTTGTAATGGTGGCGGCGGTGCTTCGGCTATGGTTATTGAAAAAATGTAATCAAATTGAAATCATGATTTAGAATCACCGAGTAATCACTCGGTGATTTCTACTTTTATAGGAGCTTTGTCTCTTATTTCTTCGGAAACACTTTTTAATAAAACATCGCCATCGGTTAATTCTCCAAAGACTTCGGTAATGTTTCCTCCACTCCTACCTACGCTTACCGGAACCCAAACCGAACTGTCATTCTCTACTTTAATCACAAACATGCCTAATGTAGAATTGAGAATAGCCGATTGAGGGACAGCAAAACTACTTCCGTTTGTATTCACTGGAATCGTGACATCTGCCACCATTTTTGGCAAAAGCTCACCCTCAGTATTATCCACATCCATTTCGACTCTCTCAGATCTCAAACGATCGTCCAAAGCTCCGGCCAAACGAGAAACTTCTGCACTGAATATCTTTCCCGGAAATGAGCGCACTGTAAATTCTACGCTATCACTTTTATTCAGACTTGCTGCATATAGCTCAGGTACGTTGACTACGAGACGTAGCTTTTTCTGTTCCAAAAGGGTGAAAAGAGGCATTTCAGATCCTCTTCCTGATGGACCTACGTATGCTCCAGGACTTACATTTCTAGAGGTGATTACTCCAGAGAATGGAGCTCTTATTTCCAGATAATTTTTGGTATCAGCGATTTCACGGAAAGCAGCTTTAGCAGATTCCCATTTAGCCATATCCGATTGCTCATTGGCAAAAGCCATATCCAGATCATTTTGGGAAATAGTACCAGGAGTCTTGCTGGTTTTCACCAGACGATCGTAATGAGCTTTGCTTGCTAGGTAAACGGCTTCAAAGGATTTCAATCGTGACTCTGCTCCTGCAAGCTGCGAGCTGATCTCCGGCGCTTCCAAGGTAACTAAAAGTTGACCTTGCTTCACTTCAGACCCAACGTCAACTAGCAGTTTATCCACAAAACTACTGACCTTAGCGTAGAGATCTACCTGCTGATTTGCTATCAATTCCCCAGGAATTCTGAAGGTGGATGAAACCTCGCCCTTTTTTAAAAGAAAGCCTTGATGAGTCAAAACGGCCGTTTCCGAATTGTTTTCATCCATTTTTTTTCCCTCAGATTTACAGCTTTGCAAAGCCAGCCCAACCACAATACAAAGAGGAATCGCAAACTTTCTATATCGAGTAGTAATCATTTTTCGGGTAATTAGATTATCAATCATATTCAAAACAGTGGAATGGATTAATTGGATGTTGGCACATAATGGATACTTTGATCATCCTCGGGATCTAGAGAGACACTTTGGGTTGAAGTTTTTGCCTGAGCCCAAGCGAAAGCAATTGGAAGGATGACTAAAGCAGCGACAGTGGAAGCAATCAAGCCACCAATTACAGCCCTTCCTAATGGCGAGGTTTGCTCTGAGCCCTCTCCCATTCCAATTGCCATTGGAATCATTCCTACTACCATTGCCATGGCAGTCATCACAATAGGCCTGACTCTCAAAGAAGCAGCTTCTAATGCTGACTTGGTTGCATCTGCATTTTTCAGACGAAGTTCTTCCGCATTGGTAATGAGCAGAACAGCATTGGAAATCGAAACCCCTACTGACATGATTATGCCCATGTAAGACTGAAGATTGAGTGTGGACCCTGTAGCAATAAGTAAAAGCAAGGAGCCCATCAATACTGCAGGGACAGTCACTAACACTACACCTGAGACTTTGAAGGATTGGAAATTTGCCGCAAGCATCAAGAAGATAACAACTATGGCCACCAATAGACCGCCTTCCAAACTATCCAGTGTTTCAATAAGTGTTGCGCTCATTCCTATCAATTCTATAGTGAGTCCTCTAGGCAATTCTCCAAGCGAAGCTATTGCTTCCTGTACATCTGCCGCAGCTGTCGCCAGATCCGTATCATTGACATTGGCGGTAACAGTCTGCATAGGATTTGCTCCAAGATTATCCACTTCACCTTCAGTTCTCCCTTCTTCGAATGTCGCTATGTCGCTTAATACAGGACGTGCGGAATTTCTTTTGACAGGAATCTGCCCGATTTCCTCTATGCTATTCATTTGCCCTTCCGGCACCTGAATTTGGACATTGTACGTATTGCCATTCGGTTTATCCACCCAAACATTCTTTTCGGTAAATCTCGAAGAGGAAGTAGAGGCAATTAGAGAACGGGACACATCACTGATATCCACTCCTAGCTGTGCTGCACGTAGCCTATCTATTTTGATATTGATAGTTGGATAGTTGACAGATTGTCCGATCTGAATATCCCTGAGGTATTCAATGGTTTTCAACTTATCCATTAATTTCCTGGCGTATTCTCTATTTTGAGCCTTATTCCTGCCTACGAAGCGAACTTCCACGGGCGTCGGAGACCCTTGACTAAGAATTTTATCAGTTAATTCAATTGGCTCAAAAGACAAACTCATCTGTGAATTGATTGCATGGGCCTTTTCACGGATTGCATCCTTCAGTTCATCCAAATTCACCTCATATTCACTTTTCAAAGCTACCTGAAGCACTGCCTCGTGAGGACCGGACATCCATAGGAACACAGGATTGATAGAATAAAGCTGAGGATGTAGCCCTACATAGGCAGAAGTAACTGAGACATTTTCCTTCCCTACTATTTCATCTATTCCTGCAAGTAATTTAATGGTTTCAGCTTCGGTAGTTTCCATTCTGGTACCATCCGGCAGTTTCATTCTCAGCTGAAACTGACTCCCATCAACTCTTGGTAGCACATCCCTTCCTATACTATTCACCAATAATGCGACCATCCCAATACTGACTATCAAGTAAATGATCAAAACAGGTTTGCGATAAGGAATCAATGAATCAATCAACGCCAGATATCTTCTTCTAAATCGTTCGAAAAAGCTCACCTTCCCATCTTTGTTTACATCTATCCTTTCAGCTAGCAACACTTTCTGCTCATGGCTACTTGCCATAGAAGTATCCAATCCTGCTAACTCCATTTCCTCCCGGTCCGTCATTTGAGTTCCATCAGGCTTGATGTGATGTTTTACTTTCATCAGCCAGTTTGCCAATACGGGTACAAATGTCTGCGAAAGAAAATAGGAAGCTATCATACTAAATCCAATTGCCAGAGCGAGTGGAAGGAAAAGTGAACCGGGAATACCGCCCATGGTAAATGCTGGGGCGAATACTGCCAGAATACAAAGTAAAATCAGGAGTTTTGGGAAAGCTATCTCCGAACATGCATGCCAGATAGCCAAAGCTTTTGGTTTTCCCATATCAAAGTGCTGGTGAATGTTTTCAATTGTCACTGTACTTTCATCCACCAAAATCCCGATAGCCAAAGCAAGTCCGCTAAGAGTCATGATATTGATGGTCTGGCCAAACAAATTCAAAAACAACACAGAAGTGATAATGGATGCAGGAATCGTCAAAATCACAATCAAAGCGCCGCGGGCATCTCCGAGAAACAACAGTACCATCAATCCTGTGAGTATTGCACCTATGATCCCTTCATGCATCAAACTATCCACAGAATTGATTACATATTGTGACTGATCAAATTCAAAAGTAAGCTTCACATCCTCGGGAAGTTGATCCTGTATGCTTGGAATGGATTTTTTCAAGTTTTGAACTACCTCCCAAGTAGATGCATCCGCGCTTTTTGCAATACTCAGGTATACTGATCTCCTACCATTTACCAATGCATATCCTGAAGCGATATCTGCCCCATCTTCTACCACAGCCACATCTTTCATGTAGAGATTATGTATTCCTTCTTTGAAAAGCGGGATATCTTCAAATTCTTCCACAGTGCTTAAAATGGTATTCGCAGGAGTAAGATAGTTCACATCACCTATCCTAACATTACCAGAAGGGGTAGTGATATTATTCACGCGCATAGCTTCAACTAGCTGATCCGGAGTAAGGTTATGCTCACGAAGCTTTTGTGGATCTACTTTGATTACTACCGTTCTGGAACTTCCTCCAAAAGGTGGTGATGAGACAAGACCAGGAATATCTGTAAAGGTTGAGCGGACATTGATGTTTGCGATGTCCAGCAACTCATTGTTGCTTCTGGTATCGGAGCTGAGTACCAATTGACCCACCGGTAAAGTGGAAGCATCGAATCGTATGATAAATGGCGGATTTGATCCAGGGGGGAAAGCTGCCTGTATCCTATTGGAAAATGCGCTGATCTCCGCGGCTGCCTGAGCCATATCTGTTCCCGGATAAAACTCTATTTTCATCAAGGTAAGACCTTGAATATTTTTCGTGGTGATTTGCTTTATACCATTGACAAAGAGGAAAATATTTACATAACGCTTCCCATAAAACGCCTCCATTTGCTCAGGCATATATCCACCATGGGGGTGCGACAGATACAGTACAGGAAGATCCAATTGAGGGAAGATATCAATCTTAATTGTGTTGACAGCCTTGAAACCAAAGAACAAAAGTCCCACAACAACCACTAAAATTGTAATCGGTTTTCTTAAGGCGAAACGTATCAATTCCATTTTAATCTCTGTGGTTTAAAGTTGGTCTTCGAATAAGCTGTAATCTCCCGCTGCAGCAGCTTTAAACAGCAAAGCCTGCCACACATTGTTTGTTGCGATAGCTTGGTCAGTTTCTGCGCGGATCAAGAGATAAAAAGCTTGTGTGACATTTACTAAATCGGTAAGTCCATTGTCATATAAAGCAAGTTGACTCTGGTATGCCTGAGATGCTGCCTGAACTTGAATCGGGGCTTCCACTGCGCTTTCCAATGCATTTTGTAGCTTTTTGTCTGACAAATTCCCCTGTAAGATTATTTGCTGTTCGGCTTGTTTGTATTCCTCCAAAAGCCCAGCATTTATTAATTTCTGTGATTGAACCTGCTTGGAGGTTCTGAGAATCTGGGAAAGATTCCACGTTATCCCCATTCCGATCAGGTAGTTTGATCTGGTGGGATTAATCCCATTCCAATACGAATGTGAGAAGTCGGTATTATCCACATTATAGGTTGGACCAAAGCCAGATGCCCGGGTTTGGACGATTCCAACCATAGAGATGGAAGGATAATTGAAAGTCCGAAAATAAGCCGTCTGTTGCTCATTTAGATTTACACGGGCCCGGTACCATTCTAAAATAGGATGATTGGCAATACTGGTATCTGCCATAAATTGTTCCGGAGCTTGGGAAAGGAATAAAGTATCCAGTACGTACTCTCGATCCACAATCCCAAGTAAATTCATCAACTTATTTTGTGCTTCCAATTCCCTGTCAAGAGATTGGAGATAGGCAATTTTAGCATTGGAATACTCTGCGTCTGCCTGGGAAGAATCCACTCCTGCAATCAAACCATTCCTTGCTTTTACCTTGACTATCTTCTGGAAAGTCTCAGCACGTTCCATATTTCTCTCGAAGGATGCCGTAAGCTTATGGGCCGCTACACCATCCAGATATGCGCTCGCCACTTTCACCTGATGCTGAAATATTTCTTGAGTGAGATCCTTTTCATCCCGATAGGCTACAGCTTCAGCAGTTTGAATTCTTTTTTTGGCTCTGCCAAAAGCAAATACTTCCCAGTTGATATTAGCCACATAAGAAGCCCCAAACGCCGCATCCCAGTTTTGCTCGCCACGAGGCAAGCCAGAAGAAGAAACTCCATAGCCTCCAAAACCCCATAAAGGACTAATGATTCCGTTTACAGTGCCGTAATCCTGTTGAGCAGATAGCGTGAAGTCAGGGAGGTACTCCCTCCTTTCCTTGTCTGCAAGCACGTTGGAAGACTCTGCATAAAACCCTTTTGCACGCACTGCACCATAATTCTCAATGCCAATTTGCACCGCTTCCTTTATTGTAAGTACGTCCTGAGCCTGAACATGCACCATCTGATTTCCAAAAAGGAAATATGCAAAGAGACCAGTTAGTAAGAGTTTATTCATAGGTGACATTTTCATTCTAGCAGGATGGAAAGACGAAAATGTGACAGTCTTACCAACTTGTGTTTGACAGTAATATGCTTCGAAGAGCTACATGATAAATGAAATGAGTTAAAGCTTGAATTCATACCAAGTAGGTTCTCTTAAGAAGCTGAGTTAAAAATGGGCTTATTGGGTTGGTATATTTTCCATTGCTAATGGATTCTGAAATGGAAATACCACCATAATAATTTCTATCGGTGTATATACATCCATTCCTCTTGCATGTTACTACCATATTGGTTTTATATCACAAATTCATTGATAGCCTTGCCTAACTTTTTTACAAAAGGGGAATTTGATCCATGAAAGAAATTCAGAAAAACTTTTGATTGGCAGCCTTCAAGGATTTCTAAAATCCAACCAATTTCATATATCACGGTAGGTTTTTAAACCCAATAGTTGAGATTTTCTAAAAGTATTCAAATATTACCTGACATTTAGCAACTTGCAATTCCAAACAACTCCTGTCATCGTGCGCTTAGGTTTTCTTATTTTATTATTTTTTGTGATTAACCCCTTGTGGGCTCAGGATACGCTTAAAACCTATTATGATGAAGAAGAAACCTTACTGAAAGAAATCTTCACTTTAAGGAATGGAAAAGCTTATGGTGAAATCAAACGTTTCGATGAGGAAGGAAATCTAGTACAGATCGGGAATCTGAAAGGAGACCAGAGAGATGGCCTATTTATAGATCTGGACCCAGAAACTGGCGATACCTTGAGGATTATTCCTTTTGTGGATAATGTGAGATCCGGAGAGGCTAAAAGTTTTTTCCCTGAAGGAAAGCTAAAGCAGACTTCCACCTATTTAGATAATCAGATTGAAGGTGAAGTAATAACTTACTTTGAATCTGGTCAGGTGAGTGACAAAACTAACTTTTCTGCAAATAAACCAAATGGCCTCAGCGAAACCTTTTATGAGTCTGGAAAGCAAGCCTCGAAAGTATATTTCTCAGCAGGTCGCTATGACGGACTTTTTCAGGAGTTTTATGAAAACGGGCAACTGATGGTTTCTGCCACCTATTCCGATGGAAATTTAGATGGAAGAGAATCTCAATATTATGAAGATGGCCAAGTATTATCAGTCATAGACTATTCCGACGGAGTACTGGATGGGGTTTATGAACTGAATTATCCAGATGGATCTCCCGAAAGACGGGGAAATTATAAAAAGGGCTATGAAGACGGGGAGTTTCTATCTTTTCACGAAAATGGAAAGTTGAGAGAAAAATCAGTTTTCAAAAAAGGAATTCCAACCCAACCAACTGAAAAGTATTATCCTTCGGGAAAACTTGAACAGAAAAGAACTTTTGATAAACTTGGAAATCCCGTTTTAGAAATCAACTATTTCGAAAATGGGCAAGTTTACTTTGCCATCAACTATCAAAACAATCTAGTCCAGGGGGAAGTAAGAATATATAGGGAAGATGGTTCATTGGAGGAAATCAGAAGATTCCAGGATGGAAAAATGACCGGTAAACGGGAGTTTTTTGACGAGAATGAAAAGTTGATCAACACAGAATACTACGAAAACGGTAACAAAATCAATAAATAATAGACCCGGCAAGAGCAGAAAGGAAAAGCTTTTTCTATTTTTGCCGAAACGAAATAAGGATGAGTAACGCAATAAAAGAAACCCATTTTCAATTCCCGGGACAGCAAGGATTTTACAAAGGCAAGGTTCGTGATGTCTATATGTTTGACAAAGAATTGGTTGTGGTAGCATCCGACAGGATTTCAGCTTTTGACGTGGTCCTTCCTAAGCCAATTCCTTACAAAGGGCAGGTTTTGAATCAGATCGCAGCCAAATTTCTTAATGCTACTTCCGATATCGTACCTAATTGGGTGACTTCTATCCCAGATCCAAACGTCACAATTGGGACTCGTTGCGAACCATTTAAGGTGGAAATGGTCATCCGCGGATACATGTCTGGCCATGCTGCCAGAGAACATAAAGCTGGGAAGCGAACTCTATGTGGAGTAGCCATGCCTGAGTATATGCGTGAAAATGATCCATTTCCAGAACCTATCATCACGCCAACCACTAAAGCTGATGCAGGGCACGATGAAGATATTTCTAGAGAAGAAATTCTCAAGCAAGGAATCGTAAGTGAAGCGGATTATATTCAATTAGAAAAGTACACTAGAGCTTTATTCCAAAGAGGTCAGGAAATGGCTAATGAGATGGGATTGATATTGGTGGACACAAAATATGAATTTGGAAAAGTCGGAGATAAAATTCTCCTGATTGATGAAATCCATACCCCGGATTCTTCCCGCTATTTCTATGCTGATGGCTACGAAGAAAATCAGGCTAAGGGAATCGCACAGAAACAACTTTCCAAGGAATTTGTTAGACAATGGTTGATTTCCAACGGCTTTCAAGGCAAGGATGGACAAACTGTGCCAGAAATGACGGATGAAATTGTAGAAAGTATCTCTGATCGCTATATTGAGCTCTTCGAAAAAATTACCGGAGAGAAATTCCAAAAAGCAAACACAACAGAAATTGAGTCTAGAATTGAAAACGCAATACTTTCACACCTAGGCTAATAGAATAAAAATCAATAAACACATGAAATGCCCATGAGAAAAGTCTCACACAGGGGAATGATTATTTAGGGCATTCCATATGACCGCTAAAAAACAATTATAAACAAATGAAATATTCAATTGATAAAAAAGAACAGTACGTCATCTTCACTCCACAGGAAGAAAAATTGGATTCTTTACTTGCTCCAGTTTTAAAGTCTGAATTGCTGACGATTCATGCTGAAGGCTTCGAAAATCTAGTTTTAGATATGAGCGAAGTGAAATATGTAGATTCTTCCGGGCTTAGTGCATTGCTGGTTGGGGATCGTGAGTTTGGTAAAAACGGTGGTGTTTTCATCATTTCTGGCGTGCAGGATCATGTAATGAAGCTGTTGAAAATATCTATGCTGGATAAAAAACTAAATTTGGTAAGCTCTCTTGAAGAGGCTAGCGAGGCCATCTTTATGCATGCAATCGAAAACGGCGAAGAAGAGGAGGAAGAAGGTTGATCCCGGACTTTGAAGTCACCATATTAGGAAACACATCTTCCATCCCTGTGCATGGAAGACATCATACTGCCCAAGTCGTTAGATTTGGGCAGGATTTTTTACTGCTGGATTGCGGAGAAGCCATGCAGCTACAAGCTCGTGCTTTTAAAGTTAAAGTCTCCAAAATCTCAAATATTTTTATTTCACATCTTCATGGAGACCATTATTACGGCCTAATTGGATTGCTTTCCAGCTATAGTTTAGGAAAGCGTACTTCACCCCTGACCATTTATGGACCAAAGGGATTGGACGAAATCATCACCACCAATTTCAGGTATAGCAATACAAAATTGCCCTATCCACTGAATTTCGTGGAAACACATGACGACGGTCTAAACTTACTTCTGGAAACTTCCAGTTACCAAGTATTTAGCTTTCCATTGAAGCACAGGATACCTACTACAGGTTTTCTGGTTAAAGAAAAACATGGATTGAAAAGTATGATTAAAGAAAAGCTTGAGCAGAATGAAGTTCCGCTTGCTGCGATTCAGTCACTTCGCAAAGGACAAGATTATCGAGATGAGAAAGGAAAACTCTACACGGTAAAAGCATATACTCACCCTTTGCCCCCACTCCGATCCTACGCCTATTGTTCGGATACGATCTACAATCCTGAACTGAAGCAATACATCAAAAATGTGGACCTGCTATATCATGAGTCCACCTTTATGGATGACAATTTAGAAAGGGCAGCAGTGACTTTTCACAGTACTGCAAAGCAAGCAGCAGAAATAGCAAAAATGAGTCAAGTGAAAAAGTTGTTACTCGGACACTTCTCTTCTCGCTATTTGGATCTTGAGCCTTTATTGGAGGAAGCTAAAACGATTTTTGAAAATTCCATCTTAAGTGAAGAAGGCTCAACTTATGAACTATGAACAAGTCTCAAAACTCCAGAAAGACTAATCTTTTTATAATCCTTGGAAGCATCTTCCTGACCAATGCGATTTTAGCTGAAATCATCGGAGTGAAGATCTTCTCCGCTGAGAAAACACTTGGTTTTGATCCTGTAAATTGGACCTTCTTTGGAGAGTATTTATTGGACTTCAATTTGACTGCTGGGGCTGTAATTTGGCCAGTGGTTTTTATTACTACTGATATTATCAATGAGTACTTCGGCAAAAAAGGAGTAAAGAAAATTTCATTTTTGACTGCTGGACTGATAGCCTATGCATTCATAGTGATTAGTGTAGTCACAGCATTGACACCTGCAGATTTTTGGTTGGATGTAAATGCGACGACCCCAGATGGGGAGAGCTTCAACATAAGCTATGCCTTCAATACAATCTTCCGCCAAGGACTGGGAATTATCATCGGTTCCCTCACCGCATTCTTACTTGGACAGTTGATCGATGTTTATGTTTTCCAAAAGCTAAGATCTGTCACAGGAGAAAACAAAATATGGCTTAGAGCTACAGGATCCACCCTGGTCAGTCAATTCATTGATTCATTCGTCGTATTGGGAATAGCTTTTTACGTTTTTGGAAACTGGAGTCTCAGTCAAATTATCGCGGTAGGGATCATGAATTACATCTATAAAATGACCGTTGCGATAGTACTCACTCCCTTACTTTACGTTGCCCATGGCATTATTGATAAATACCTAGGTAAAGATCTTGCTGAGGAAATGATTGAAGAGGCAAGTGAGAATAAGTCGTTTCTATAAATGATATTGGATGATTGATAAGTTTTGAGAATCAGAATTAAAAATTGCTTCCAAAGGCATTTTCAATTAATCTAATCGACTTCTTAACAAATTATTATTCTTAAAGAATAGCCCTATCTCCCTCCAACCAAATATTTATCTCCAAATACCGTCAATTTTTAAGGAATATTCTAAATACTTTCAGATACAGTTTGGTATTCCAAATTATTAATCATACTTTTGCACCGTCAATAAGACAAATAACAATTTTTCGTGCCGTGAATTCCTTACTGTTGCTTGTCGGGATATTTATTAGGACCGAATGGCAGGGAAATTAAGGAAACATCATGGATCAAACACTCAAGTTCTCAGACTTGGGAATTTCTGCGGAAATTCTTAAGTCAGTGGAAGAGATGGGCTACACCCAACCTTCCCCAATTCAATCACAATCAATTCCTTTTATCCTACAGGGTAGAGATGTCATTGGACAAGCTCAAACCGGTACTGGTAAAACAGCAGCTTTTGCTATTCCAATTATCGACCTTGTCGATTCGGATTTCAACAAGCCACAGGCAATTATTCTTTGCCCTACTCGTGAACTTGCAGTTCAGGTAGAAGGAGAAATTCAAAAACTTGCTAAATATCATAGACAGATAAATTCTGTTGCTATTTATGGTGGTGAGTCTATCGATCGTCAGATCAGAGTTCTTCGTAAAGGAGTTCAGATCGTCGTAGGTACTCCAGGCCGTGTGCAAGATCACATCAATCGTGGCACTTTGAAGCTTGACTCAGTAGGCATCCTAGTATTGGATGAGGCTGATGAGATGCTAGACATGGGCTTCAGAGATGATATCGAGGCTATCCTTCAGGAAATGCCGGAAGAAAGACAAACAGTTTTCTTCTCTGCTACTATGGCAAGACCTATCATGGACTTGACTAGAAAGTATCAGACTAATCCTGAGATTGTAAAAATCGATAAGAAGGAATTAACTGTTTCTAATATTGAGCAAACTTATTACGAAGTTAAGAATCCATTGAAATTGGAATTGATGGCTCGTTTGATGAATGTTCACAACATCAACCTTAGTGTAGTATTCTGTAATACTAAGCGTATGGTAGATGAAGTTACTGAAGGCTTGATCTCTAGAGGAATTGCTGCTGATGCACTACACGGTGACCTTTCTCAAGCTCAGCGTGACAAAGTAATGGGCAAGTTCCGTAAAGGACATTGCAAAGTGCTTGTTGCAACGGATGTAGCTGCAAGAGGAATTGACGTAGATAATGTAGAGGCTGTATTCAACTATGACCTTCCATTAGACGAAGAATATTACGTACACCGTATCGGTCGTACTGGTCGTGCAGGTAGAGATGGTAAAGCTATCAACTTCGTAACAGGCAGAAGAGATAACTTCAAGATGAGAGATTTGGAAAGATATACCAAAGCTACTATCACGAAAATGTCACCTCCTACTGCTTCAGAATTAATTGAGTTGAAAAAAGCTCAATTTGTGAAAGATGTAACTGAGCAAGTTCAGAAAGAAGGAGACAATCAAATCTTCGAAGCAACTATCGGACAGATGCTTGCAGAAGGTCTAACCATAGATCAAGTGGCTGTAGGTCTGATCAAAATAGTAATGGGCGACTCAGTGAAAGAAATGAGTGAGCAGAACTTTAGCATCGATACTTACGGTGGTGGAGATAGAAGAAGAGAAGGCGGACGTGACGGCGGAAGAGGCGAACGTAGCGGTAGATTTGA